>Ga0194133_10000599_pt1 | contig 70640 bp, 68 predicted proteins | sample TA2KigOf40mmetaG_FD_155448 | JGI IMG/M metagenome (GOLD analysis project Ga0194133, IMG submission 155448) | Freshwater microbial communities from Lake Tanganyika, Tanzania - TA2015055 Kigoma Offshore 40m | ecosystem: Environmental > Aquatic > Freshwater > Lake | place: Tanzania: Lake... | reverse complement strand
CAACCTCAACCTCAACCTCAAACTCAAACTCCAACTCCAACTCCAACTCCAACTCCAACTCCAACTCCAACTCCAACTCCAACTCCGGCAAAATTAACTCTGGTCGAGCGCTTGGCAACCTCGCTTACTCTTATAGAATCAAAGAATTGGGTTGAGGCGGAGAAAGCTCTTGAGGAGCTGCGACGCGAAGATAGTAACAATCCGGAGGTTTGGAATCTTTCGGGATTCGCCGCTCGAAACATGGGGGATGTCAAGAATGCAAGCGTCTACTACCGAAGAGCGCTCTCTCTTGACAGTAAACACCTAGGGGCGTTGGAATACCAGGGCGAGCTCTTTCTTAAACTGAAGCGGCTTCGCCAAGCGAAAAACAATCTTGCTAGATTGAAGGCCATTTGTGGCACCTCGTGTGAGGAGTATCAGGAATTGAAGAATGAGATCGACGCGTATGAAAAATTAAGGCGAAAGTAAGAGAAGACTCTATCCTTTAAAGATTCCAATAATTGCAATAACAAAAAGGGTAACAAACGTGATTCTTTTCCAAGTTTTTTTATTTTTTTTAATTTCGTCATCTCGTAGCCGCTTTTTGTCCCTGAGGTCATCTTTCCAATCCTCATCATCGTACATACTATGGGAGGATACAAGAAGGACTCCGCATACATCAAATATCAGTAGGAAATCAAGGGTGACGCTCATCCGGTCGCCAGAAGGGTTCAAAAAATATGGAATCCAAGGCCCCCTTTTTTCGGGATTTTTGACTCGCACCCCAAAATACTCAACGTGTTAAACGATGATTCATGTGTAAAGATTGCTTTTAGCACTGTAATTTGGCCCGTGAGTGACTAGTTAGCTAAAACTGCAAAAAATGTACTTTTTAGAAATGACGACTGCGAAGTAGTACTTTGAAAGAGTGAGGGATTAATTCTTTTAAACAAATTGCAATCATTATGCCTGCAACACCACTAAGAAGAAATCCCACAGACTGCTCACTTTGGAGAAGCGGTTTACTTAAGTAAACAGCGATGGCTCCCAAAATCTCTGCAAGCGTAGCGGTAAGTGTCAGATAAAATGCAATTCTGCGACCATAGCCTGCCATTAGGGCCGTCGCGCTTATGGCGATTCCTTCAGGAATATTGTGCAATGCAAGAACAATGGCTGTAGAGATCCCCGTTTGAACATTAACCAAAGTTGCGCCGATTGGAGCCGCGCCCTCGGGAAGGTTATGGAGACTGAGAGCAACGGTGATTAGAAGTGCCTGATTTTTTGCCCGTGAACCGTCCCTCTGGAGAGGAATTGAGGAAAACGAGAGCACGAGAAACAGACCGACCGTCATTGCGATAGCCACTTGTGTTTTATCAAGACCACTATCCAAAGCAGATGGAATCAGTTGTCCGGCGCTAATGGTCAGCATGACAATTGCCACGATAAGAAGCGTGATAGCTACAAGGCGCTCCGACGGATTCTTCCGAAGGCCAACAACACACCAGCCGATAAGAGTTGCAAGCCCTGACGCGAGGGCAAGGAGTAGTCCTGTATCTAACGAAGGAATATCGATCACCTTTAATTGATCTTTTGAGTTGCTACATCCTCCATGTTGGGCGCAGAGAGAGGGGGCTCGTACCACTTTTGTACTTTCACTTTCCTGCTGGCTCCAATTCAGGGGTCACAGGGGGCTCACTTGGGATAGGGGCCGGCGAAACTTCACGTTCACGCCGAACCACTCGCTCAGGTTGTCCAATCTCAGCCACAGAGACTCCTCAGTCATTGATCTAACGGGTCTCTAATGTAGCCAAATTCTCTGATTTGGCCACTTTTATCTCCCCGGTTCTTGGGAGGAAAAAACCAGCGCAACAGTGTTTACTCTTAGGGTGTCTTCAGCGGCCCTCAGGCGTGGCTTGATTCGTGGTGTTCGTCTTTATCCGATCCTGGCAGTGGGAGTTTTAGTTTTGGCTCACTTTCTCGGAGCTTTCAGTAAAAGTGAAAATCCCTTAATTTCGAGGAGCGTTGTGCTCAACTCGCTCTACGCCTTTGTAGGTCTCGTTCCGTTCCTTTTTATTGCCGGTTTCGTTTTCGTGGGAGCACGATCGGACCATGCCATGGTGCAGTCGCAGCGCAACAGAAAAAAATTAATCACATCCGATCCCTTTCTTCTTCCAAGTGAAGCCATGGTGGGATACAAGTTAGCGTTAATTACGAATCGCCCCCCCATGCTTACAGGCTTGACTGGGGATACTTATTCTGCAGATGACCATGCGAGATGCGATATCAAGGAGGAGCACATTCCTCCAATAGCAGATTGCGATTGTGGATTTTACGCCTATCGGGAGTATCGTGATGCAAAATTTGAATTGACGCTTAATCCTGGAGCCTTCTTAATCGAGGTAGAACTCTACGGAATGGGTTTTGTCTATACCAAAGGATATAGAGCGGAGGTGCAACACGTAAACAAGTTGAAATTACCAAGACGATGTATGAATTGTCACCTCTTACCAGCTCACACTTTTGTGGCTAAATATAAATTAGGGTACTACGCGAATACATTCTGGCAGTGGAAATTTTGCTGCACCCTCTGTAGTAGTGTGACAAAAAACGAGAATAAAATGACGGTCGAGGACATGAAGAACGCGCTATTAGTACCTTTGCGCTACTAGGACTGAGGAAAGCAAACGTTGGAAATTGCCACCCAATTCCCCTTTCACTTACTCCACAAGACTTCTGCTCTTTAATGGAATTAATTTGCTACCAACAACCATGGCGGCACCAATCAAAATCAAGTTCTTGACAATGTATTGACCCTCTAGGGTCAAGTTAAATGGGACGCTAGTGAAGCAGATCTCGGGACGCAGAAGCAAGGGCAAAAAAGTTCCAGGCATTTGTAACGCTAACAAAAAGAGGCCAAAGCGAATCCAGGGAGTAAAGAGCAGGCACAGGCCAATGAGCATCTCCCAATAACCCAAAATAGGGATGAAGATGTCAGGATCAAACCAGTAAATTGTTTTGACTATTACTTCGTTTGCGGGTGAGTTACCAAAAGGTTTTAGGGCCCCAAACCAGATAAAAACCACACCAAGGGATACTCGAAGCACAGGCATCGAGATTCTGCTCAAATAATTTATCAACAAAACGTCAAATGTTTTGATGTTGAAGTTCCTAATATCAAAAAGGTTTCGCATATCTCCCCTTATAAGCACTTATTTTCAGCATAGGTTAACAAACACGAGTCCCGTGTAGACAGAGGTCGGCGACACACACTAACCAACAGTTCATTCCCTCTGGTCCGTGCTTAACCCAAATACACTTTTTGGGAAGAGACAGTTATTGTGAGGAAAATAAAGCATGCGAAGAAAGGCCGAATGCTCATACCGAGAGAGTAATTGCCCCCCTCCAGGCGGAGAAGCTTTTGAGAGATTTACCGTGGGGATAGACGAGCCAGGGGTAGGGATAAGTCACAGCTCGCTGAGTAAACTTTTTAAATGACGGAACTGGGGCAAAGGTAATTGCTACTGGATTTTGTGTCGCAAATAGATAAGGATCGCCTAGAAAGACATTGAGCTCGCGTCGACAACTAAGATCCTTTAGAGTCTCAAGGTAAAAACTTATTCTCTTTGCGCTCAATTGTAGTTTTGCAAGAGCCATATGATTGAAAATGAACACTGCCGGAATCCCCGGATTGGCTATTAGCGCTGGGTCACCATCTCCCAAAGAATCAATGGTTAAAAGGACATATCGAGGCTTACCAAAAATTTCAGGCTTTTTTGGGCCGGTGGTGGCAGCCAAATCGTGATCAGACTCCAAGAGGGGCTCCCTGGGCAGTTGTTCAAGAATTCTTTCGTCCGGAAAGTTCTGAATTGGACAGCTGAATCTCAACTGACATCTTTTACACAACCCTGGCGCTCTTTTTTCCACTTGCCACCTGGCAAAGCCATAGACCCTGCCCGTGCTAGCTCCTACGCTCCATTGCCAACCAAGAAGATTTGCAGCTCTTGAGCCGTCGATCAAATGGCGAAACATTTCCTCTTGCCCATGTATCCAGCCTTTATCGTTGCGAACACTCCAGTGCGAGGCTAGCCACATCCGAGCTTGATTTACTAACCAGCCATCTGTTTCCAATTCACCTACAACGCTCTTGATACACAGCATCTCTGTCTCCCAACCGGCACCTGAGCTATCCCGGTTAACGTTATACCGTAAATTCTCAAAAAGCCTCACGCCGATTCGGGCGTAAAGATGGCGGGCATACTCTTGCCACAAAAGTTCATCTTGATATTTCAGGCGATCTTTGAAAGGCGCATTACTCACTGCCTCGTACACCTGCTTGAGAGTCAGAAGGTTGTGACGAATATAGGGTGAGAGCATGCTGGCTCCCCGCGCCTCTTTAGGCAATACCTGTGAGCGATCGCAGGCATACCCCGAGATGTCAAGGCTCTCTAGCGCCCTATTTGCCGCACTTTGTCCACCAGGGATGGGGCTACGACTAGGATTCCCTGAGTAAAGATTGACAAAATCTCTCTCAACTATCTCTAGTAAATCATCCTCGAGACTAATTGATTTCAGTGACGAGTTATCAAAGCCCACGTTTCACGTGGCTTTTCGCTTGAGAGAACTAAGGCGATGAACAACCCGAACAGAAGTCAAGCCCCCCTCTTTTATCAATCCAATCAATGCCACAGGTTCATCAGGGTTTGCGCTCAGAGAAAAATTTGAGTGAGGCAATTTTAATCGACCCTTTCTTACTATTCGTAAGATCTTTCCTGATGCCTTACCGCCACGGTGACGCCATGTCACAATTGTTCCTACACGAATTGGCTCCCTCCTCACCTTTCTTCCTTATGTCTCAGTCGTTGAAACTGCCGATAAGTTTGAAAGCAACCAATCATCAGCCCATTACTGCCAAAACAACCGAGGCGAAGGTAATCAGACCTAAGCCCACCACCGCCAAAGCGGTGAGGGATAGATGCTTACTTGATGACGCAACTTTTTTAGTGAGAGCCGTCGGATTCGTAACTTTGTTCATATCAAGTAGAAGCGCTTGTGCCTCGCGAATAGCCGCATATTGTGAGACGATTCCTAAAAATCCTGTAGCCGCCACCACCGCGATTGCCAGATAGCCCGCGGCATCATTTGCAGATGCGAATGTTCCTTGAGCGGCCAAGACCAGAACTGGAATTAACACGATAGTTGGACCAATTTGGGCGATAATGATTTGTAGACGCTTTTGATTCCATAACTGCAGGAAAACTCTTTCTTCCATTTCTTTCATCCTATCCCAGGCAGACGCCTGACTTATCCGAAGCCTACCTGCAAGGAGTGAGACGAGGTGGCTTTGGGACAAAAGTTAAACGAACGCCAGATGGTTCTTATTGAGCTGTCAAAAAGCCTTCTCTATGACTTCTTCCCTATAGTTTGCGTGGCAAAAAGCGCCCAAAGAATCAGGATTGGCTGGAAGAGTAACCGGAGTGCTCTATCCCTGTCGCTATTAAGCCCAAATGCATCAATCCCATCTATATATTGCCAGATATTCCCAGGAAAGATCACGACAAAAAACAAGGCAGTGACAACCCCGACTTGCTTTCGAATTTGCCAGAAGGTCACTAAAGCAATGCCAAGAAGTATCTCTATCGCTCCTGAGGCGACAACTACAAGATCTGCGTCAATCCCAAGCCAAGATGGTACTTGTGCCTGGAATTCATTCCGTCTTTTAGTCAGGTGCAGAATGCCCGTGTAACAGAGCATAAATCCAAGTAGAACCTGTAAGAGCTTCTGCATCTGAGGAATCTACCTCTTGTTGGGGATTCTAGAAATCGTATAGTACTACCGCTACTCTCTGCAGATGGAGTGCATTCTGTGGTCATCCGTTGCCTTCGTTCGTCGTTTCCAGTCTTCACTTCGTTTAGAAAAGGGAGAGAATGATCTCTAGGTACTTTGGCTCACTAAGAAAAACACTCAGGGAAGATAAGTCACTCATTCCCTCCACATTTATAGATAAGTTAGAGGACATTGTCCACGGTTTTCTCGGAATACTCATTTTCATTATTGCGGTACTCGCAGCCCTATTTAGTCTCCAGCGATTAATTGACACTCGCCCTTTTTTCCCAACTGGCATGATTCAAGGAATAAATGACATTCTACTTGTGGTAATTATTCTTGAGATTATGCGCACTGTTGTCGTTCGTTTTACTGACGGCATTTTTCAATTAGATAGTTTCTTGATTATTGGAGTGATAGCCGCGGTACGCCATATATTAACCGTAGGCGCCGCTCTTACAATGGAGAAGGACAAACTTGGTGAATCGTTTAATCGATCGCTCTACGAGATGGGTGTCAACACAGGAATAGTTCTGGCATTGGTATTTGCACTTTTCTTGTCTAGATCTGCTCGCAAACCAAAGTCATAATTTAGATCTAGATTTTCTACTACTCGTTGAAGTCTCCACCCCGACCGGTAATCTTCCGCGGAGGTTTAGTAGGGTGATCAACCCAATATATAAGGACCCCAATCAAGATCGAAAAAAGAGCAATAATCAAAATTACAATTTCCATTATTAGCCAAAGACTACTGAGGCGACAAGTGAAAAAACGATAAGACCGAAGGCTATTCGTGTCATAGTGGTTAAGGACTTAAACCCTTGAGATACAACCGCCCCTCGGAAACGATGTCGAGGACTTGCCGAGTTCCTGTGCCCAATCACCTTTCCATTTTATATTAGATTTCAGTATCTCAGACTTTAGGTTTTGGTGGTGACAAAGCGATAGCACTATAGGCAGAGAGCAAGTAGAGCCAGAATCGGGACTAGGGCTCCGGCATCCATGCAATAATGATGCCGCGGTGCTTGTAATCGCATTAGGTGGGTGCGAGGCTTAACTCGATGAAGCGAGTAATTGGACTCACTCGGTATGCGGTCTTTGTCCCTGCTCTGGCTTCGATTTTTGGGGCGATACTTTTGATGGCACAGGGCTCGATTGGGATTGCGATAGTCGTGGTTGATGCAATTCTGAATGATCTAGGTTTGAAAGAAATGATAGTTGAGGTTCTTACAGCCGTAGATGCAATTCTTCTTGGAACAGTTCTTCTAGTAATTGGGTATGGATTGTATGAGCTGTTTATAGATACAGAGATTGAAGTTCCGTTATGGCTGAGAGTTGAAGATTTGGATGACTTGAAATCAAAGCTAATTGGAGTAGTTGTCGCAATTCTCGCCGTAGTTTTTGTGGGCGTTTTTGTCGATTCAAATAGATCTGATGATGTGATTTCTTATGGAGTAGGTGCAGGCGCACTGGTAGTTGGTCTCGCAATTTTTGCGTTTGCAACTAAGAAGTCCGAAAAGACGTAAGTCTCGAATGATTATGACGGCCGCCAGGCATTAATCTGGCGAAATAGTAAAGTGCCGCTATGGAAGCCGAGCGTTATATCAACATGACAACATTTGATGAAATCGTTACATTATTGGGATCGGAGGCAGATAAACCAAATTCCGTTTCTAAAGTTACGACGCTACTTTTGGATTCAGGGATTGAGTACGAAAAGATCAAGAGTTCTCTTAAAAAGCGAACTACAAATTCACTATTGATTTGCCTTACAGGTCTCCCTGGCGCCGGAAAGTCATCGATTCTGAATTGTCTCTTAAAGCATAAAGATTTAATCAATTTCAAAGCAGCAGTTTTGGCATTCGATCCTTCTTCAAAAAAAGGAGGAGCGCTATTAGGCGATCGAATAAGACTGACGAGTGAACGTCCAGAGGATTCACTATTCTTTCGTTCAGTAGGACATAGAGGAAGTCTTACAACACTTCCAAGTAATCTTGACGCAATTATGGCAGCGTTGTTTCATTTTGGATATGACATCGTATTTGTGGAAACGGTCGGACTGGGACAGACCCAAGATAGTCTTCCGGAGATTTTCGATTTGATTGTGAACGTACAAACACTTACCAACGGTGACGAAATACAATTTGCAAAGTCTGGACTGATAGAAACTGGCGATGTAATATTCTTTAACAAAATAGAGAATGGACAGAATTTGAATCTCGTCAATGTCTTCAAGCAGCAACAGATGGCAAGTATCTCTGACGAGAGCAAACCGGCCAAGGTTCTCTCGGGATCTGCCCTTCAGAATCAAGGAATTGATGACTTAGTCTCAGAGATTATGGCTCTTCGTAATAGGGTGAAGTGAATATGACGAATAGCCATTCCGGAGCCAAGGAGATTCCATCAAGAGTCTTGATTTCCAAGATCGGACTTGATGGACACGATAGGGGTGCCTTAATTGTCTCTAGGTATCTAAAAGATCAAGGTTATGAAGTAGTTTATTCAGGGCTCCACAAAACTCCAGCTGATGTTGCCTCTATAGCACTCCAGGAAGATGTGCAAGCTATCGGACTTTCCATCCTCAGTGGTTCACACCTTCCCTTGATTAAGCAATTGAAGACTGAGCTAGAGAATCGAAACATTAATTCAGTAATTATCTTTGTCGGAGGAACAATTCCAAAAGCAGATGAAGCGCCGCTTCGTGAACTCGGTGTTGATGGAATATTCCCAACCGCTACGCCATTATCAAAAATTGGTGAATGGTTGAAGGATGAACTACAAAAAAGAAAAAGTCTTAAAAACTAGTTAGCCATCAATCGTCCGCCGTTAACATCAAGCACGGCGCCGGTGATGTAGGAAGAGGCTTCGCTGGCAAGGAAAAGAACCGGCTCTACACATTCCTCGATGCGCGGCATTCTCTTAAGCGGAATTCCATCAAGAACCTCTTTCTGTTCAGCTGGTGACATCGCATCAAACATTCCTTGAAGTCTTCCGGTTAGAAAAAGTCCAGGAGCTATTGAATTAACGCGAATGCCATCTCCGCCAACTTCACGCGCTAAGCGTCTCGTTAAACCGATAATTCCAGCTTTGGCAGCTGCGTATGCGACTCCGGTGACAGGACTTGCACTTCTTCCTCCAATAGAGGAAAAGGTAACGATGGAGCCACCGCCCCGTGACTTCATTGCAGGAATGACTGCTTTCGCGCAGTGAAAGGTTCCCTTGATGTTTACATCGATTACTAAATCTAAGTCTTCTGCAGAAATATAATCCAAGTCTCTTGGGGTTCCAAGTGATCCTCCGGCTGCAGCGATCAAAATATCAATGCCGCCGAATTTAGAGATAACTTGAGCGACGGCCTCTTCAACTGATTCTTGGCTGCGAACATTTACAACTTTGCCTAAAGCTTTCTTGCCATCAAGCGTCGATACAAGATTTGTAATCGCCTCAGAGTTGGTGTCGAAGATTGAAACGGTGGCACCTTCTTCAATCAGAGCTAGAACAATCTCGGCTCCAATTCCGCCCGCGCCGCCTGTGACGAGCGCAACCTTTCCATCGAACCTATTTTTCATTCTTGCGATATCCCTTCGAAGGGCTCAAGGGTATCCTTCCACGCGTGAAGATTCTGTGCATCGGTGGCGGACCCGGCGGTCTCTACTTCGGACTATTGATGAAAAAGCAGAATCCATCACATCAAATTACAGTCGTAGAGCGTAATCGACCTTATGACACCTTTGGCTGGGGCGTTGTATTTTCTGATGCGACGCTCGCTAACTTTGTTCGCGCAGATGAAGAGACGGCGCGCGAAATTCTTGGCTCATTCAACCATTGGGACGATATTGATGTTCATTTTAAAAATAAGAGCATTATTTCTGGAGGCCACGGTTTCTGTGGCATAGGACGGAAGCGATTGCTCAATATTCTTCAGGAGCGTTGCGAGCAACTTGGCGTTGAATTGGTATTTGAGACTGATGTCAAAGATGATCAAGAGCTAGCACTGAAATACGACGCCGATATTGTCATAGCTTCTGATGGACTAAATAGTGCAATTCGAACCAAGTATGCTGAAACTTTTCACCCTAATGTACAACTCAGAAATTGCAGATTTGTTTGGCTCGGAACTAAGAAGGTTTTTAAAGACTTTACTTTTCTTTTCGAAGAAACTGAGCATGGTTGGTTTCAGGCGCACATTTACCAGTTTGATGGAGACACATCTACATTTATCGTAGAAACTCCAGAAGAGACCTGGCTTAAAGCTGGAATAGATAAGATGAGTCAAGAAGAAGGAATTGCTTTCTGTGAAAAACTCTTTGCGAAGCAATTAGATGGAGCAAGACTTCTCAGTAATGCGTCACACTTACGTGGCTCTGCCATTTGGATTAAGTTCCCAAGAGTCATCTGCCAGAATTGGATTCATTGGAATGAAATAAGAGGTAAGCGTTATCCGACGATTTTGTTGGGCGATTCGGCTCATACGGCACATTTTTCGATCGGCTCAGGTACGAAACTTGCGATGGAAGATGCGATTGAACTTGCCAAGGCGTTCGAAAGCGTAGACAAGGGTCAAGCATCAATCGAATCAGCTCTGGCTAATTATCAAGATACCCGGTCTATTGAAGTCTTGAAGATTCAATCTGCTGCGAGAAATGCGATGGAGTGGTTTGAAAACGTTAAGCGATATGAGCATATGCAGCCACAACAGTTCAATTACTCTCTCCTTACTCGAAGCCAGCGAATTGGACATGAGAATTTAAGATTAAGAGATAAGAAGTACCTTGAAGAATATGAGAGTTGGTTCGCCACAAAAGCTTTTGCTGATGCTGGCCTAGCACTTCCAAAATCTGGAGCAAAAATTCCTCCCATGTTTACGCCTCTTAAAGTGAGAGATCTGGTCCTCAAGAATCGAATAGTGGTCTCTCCAATGGCCCAATATTCGGCTAAAGATGGAGTTGCGGGTGATTATCACCTGGTGCATCTCGGCGCGCGCGCGATGGGTGGAGCAGGCTTAGTTTTTACAGAGATGACTTGTGTTACTGCTGATGCCCGAATTACTCCGGGCTGTCCAGGAATGTACACAAAGGAACACACCGATGCTTGGACCCGAATTGTTGACTTTGTACATAACAACACCGATGCCAAGATTGCGCTACAAATTGGCCACGCTGGTGCAAAAGGTGCAACCAAATTAGCTTGGGAAGGAATAGATAAGCCGGTAGAAAAAGATGGCTGGCCGCTCGTCTCAGCTTCCGAACAACAATATCTCGAGGGAATATCCCAGAAATCTAGAGCAGCAACCAAAGAGGATTTGGAGCGCATTAAGGCTGATTTTGTACGCGCCACAATTGAGGGCTATAAATGTGGATTCGATTGGTTGGAATTTCACGCAGCGCATGGATATTTCATTTCCTCTTTTATTTCACCACTTACGAATAAGAGAACCGATGAATATGGCGGTTCACTCGAAAATAGGTTGCGTTACCCAATAGAAGTTTTTAAAGCGATGCGAGCCGCATGGCCGAAAGGCAAGCCAATGAGCGTTCGTATTAGCGCGCACGATTGGGTCGATGGTGGAATAACCCCTGATGATGCCGTAGAAATTAGCCGTGCATTTAAGGAAGCAGGCGCAGATTTCATCGACGTTTCATCGGGTCAGGTATCAAAAGAAGAGAAACCTGTATTCGGTCGCATGTTCCAAACGCCATTTGCAGATCGAATTAGAAATGAGGCAGGAATTTCGACAATAGCGGTTGGTGCGATCTCTGAAGCAGATCACGCAAATACCATCATTGCAGCAGGTCGGGCTGATTTATGCGCGGTAGCAAGACCACATCTTGCAAATCCTGCGTGGACATTAATGGAGAGTGCGAAGTCCGGTTTCTTAGATATCGGCTGGCCAAAGCAGTATCTCTCCGGCAAGGTGCAACTTGAGAGAAATCTCGAGCGCGAGAAATTAATTGCGGAGGCGGCTAAATCAAGTATGACCTTTGAGGAGATCCAAGCCAAATTTGGCTAGAGGTTTTGCGAAGAGTTAGCGGTATGGCGAGAAATCTGGTGGGCGCTTCTCGGTAAAGGCTTTTCCGCCTTCCTTCGATTCATCTGTTGCGGTATACAAATCCAACACATCAAAAGCTAGAGATTGAATTCCCATAATATGATCGGTATCTGCGTTAAATGAATGTTTTAGAGCCTTGATAGCGGTAGGAGATAAAGCAACAACTTTCTTCGCCCACTCCATTGCCGATTCCATTAATTTATCAGCAGGAACAACTCTATTTACTAGCCCCCAACGTTCTGCAGTAGTGGCGTCATACTGTTCGCAAAGGAACCAAATTTCGCGGGCTCTTTTCTCACCAACCACTCGCGCCAGGTAAGCAGATCCGAAACCAGCGTCGAATGATCCAACGCGTGGCCCAACTTGGCCAAAACGCGCACTCTCGGAAGCAATAGATAGATCAGCTAGAACATGTAGGACATGGCCACCGCCTATTGCAAATCCATTTACGGCTGCGATTACCGGCTTTGGGATTGCACGAATTATTTTATGGAGAGATTCAATTTCAAACATTCCAGTTTCAGTCTCACCGTAATTACCTTTTTCGGCCCGTTCCTTTTGATCGCCGCCGGTACAGAAGGCTTTCTCGCCCGCGCCTGTAAGAATTACCGCTCCAACTTTTTGGTCCACCCAAGCAAATTTGAAAGCCGATAGCAGTTCATCAACAGTGCGGCCACGAAGCGCGTTATACCGATCAGGTCGATTAATTGTTATTGTGGCGACGCCGTCGCTAATTTGATACTTGATATCAGTGAAGTTGGCTTTTTCAATCATGCCGAGATACTACTCTGAAGTTGTTTTAACCAGTAACTAGACTCGAATTGCAATTGCTACACCGAGACCTACGCCGATACATGCGGCCGCGATGCCGATGCCGCCGCCACGTCTTCGTAATTCTCGTGTTGTATCAACTATGACTCGTGCCGCAGAAGCGCCAACCGGATGGCCAATCGCAATAGCTCCCCCATTTACATTTACTCTGTTGCGATCGATCTCAGGAAGTTCCTTCAAAACTGTAAGTACCATAGAAGCAAAAGCTTCATTGATTTCCCAGATTTCAATATCTTTAAATGAGAGCAAGAGTTTTGAAAGAAGTCCGTTGATTGCATCAACCGGAGCCAAGCTAAATTCATCAGGAGAGCGAGCAACCACTTTACTTCCTAGAATTTCACCAAATCCACCCGAAAGATTGCTATCGATTGCTAAATCTTTGATGCCAGACTCATCCGTTAACAACATTGTGACAGCGCCATCGTTTATCGGAGAGGAATTGCCTGCGGTACCGGTGCCTCCCTCGGAGAACACTGAAGGTAGATCTGCCAACTTTGCAAGTGAGGTGTCTGTCCTTATCGACTCATCTCGAGTTAAGCCTCCGAATGGAAATACAAAACCATCGTGGAATTTTGAATTCCATGCTCGGTCGGCCAATTGATGTGAGCGCAAGGCCCATTCATCTTGTTCGACTCGAGATATTCCTAGTTTTGCGGCGACTTTTTCTGAACACCTGCCAAGACTCTCCGTCCAGTTACCTGGAAAATTTGGATTAGTCATTCGCCATCCGACCGTAGATTGATTTAGTTCGCCAATTTCAACTTTCTCTGGAAATTTCTTTTCAGTTCTTCGCACAATCCACGGAGCTCGCGACATGGATTCAACTCCACCAGCTATTAAAAACTTAGTGTCACCGGTCTTAATTGCTCGAGAACCTTGTATGACTGCCTCCGCACCCGACCCACAGAGACGATTAATGGTTACTCCGGGAACTGTTTCAGGAAGTCCAGCAAGCAGTGCGCCCATGCGAGCAACATTTCGATTATCTTCACCCACTCCATTTGCATCTCCAATAACTACATCATCAATTTTGTTCTTGTTTAATGATGGAGTTTTCGCAACCAATTCTCGTATGGTTGCTCCGAGTAGGTCATCTGGGCGAATATTTGAGAGCGCACCGAAGTGTGCGCCGAATGGTGTTCGAGCGGCCTCTGCAATGAAGACCTTCATGGGGATGATTATCCCTGATAAGTTAAGGCTCTCAGACAATTGAAGGATGGGAAGCTCGGTGAGCAACAATCAGCAACAGTTACGCGTGCTCATTACTGGTGCTGGACGCGGAATCGGCCGCGCAATCGTGAGCGAGCTCAAGACCTCTCCTCTAAAACATAAGATTGCAGTAACCGCTAGAACTGAATCCGAATTACAAGAGTCAATTAAAGGCGCAACTGGCGAGACTTTGGTTGTAGCTGCAGATTTGCTTGATCCAAAATCACCTTCTCTGATTATTGATAGTGTTGTAAAGAAATTTGGCGGATTAGATTTTCTAGTTTTAAATGCAGGAGATGGAGCATCTGCCAAAATTGAAGGAACTGACGACGCGTTATGGCATCGAACAATGGAATTGAATGCAACTGCGCCATTCCGATTCATTCGAGCGGTGGCCCCAATCATGCGTAATCAAGGCGGCGGAAAGATTGTGATCGTGGCGAGCGAAGCAGGACTTCAAGGCGCTCCAAATGTCGCCGCTTACACTGCATCAAAGCACGCTATCGTTGGATTAATGCGTAGCGCAGCTGCAGAATTATCTCGAGACGAGATTAAAGTAAATGCAGTCTGTCCAATCTTTGTAGACACCCCGATGATGCAACGAAGTGTCCAAGCGGCTGCTGCGAGAACTGGTAAAAGCGTTGAAGAAGTGAGGACCACCTTGGCTTCACGCCAACCAGGTGGCCGAGTCCTAAAACCAGAAGAAGTTGCCTCTGCGGTAACCTCATATTTGAATGTTGAAACTACTGGTGAGGCTAAATACCTAGACGGAAGCAAAACGAACGGAGCAACTAAATGACCTTCGAGCGAATCAATCCAGAGAATCTTACTGCCCCAATTGGCTTTTCGCATGCTGTAGCCGTTACCGGCAAGAAGATTGTTTTTCTAGCCGGACAAACTTCTATGGAACAGGGTGGAGCAATTGTTGGAAATGGCATTGTCGAACAATTTGAACGGGCGCTTTCAAATCTTTTGATTTCACTCAAAGCATCAGGTGGTACTCCTAATTCTTTAACAAAACTAACCATTTTTTCTGTCGATCCGGAAGATTATCGAGCTCATGCCAAAGAGATCAGAGTGGTCTGGAAGCGATTAGTAGGTCGAGATTATCCAGCTATGACGCTGGTCGGAGTCACGAGATTATGGGACAAAGAAGCGCTAGTCGAAATTGAAGGGTATGCCGCGATCTAATGTCGCAGGCAATCGCAAATCTCTGGCGTGCTAAATCAATCGCCATAATTGGCGCTTCGGCGCGCGAAGGAGCAATGTCGCGACTTCCAATATCTTATTTAAAGAAATACGGATTCAAAGGCGAGATCTTTCCTGTTAACCCTAAAGGTGGCGAGATTGCCGGAATTACCGCCTATAAATCAATAAAAGATATTCCTAAGAAAATTGAATTAGCTCTAATAATGGTTCCAGTGGATGCGGCTAAATCTGCCGTTAGAGAATGTGGTGAAGCTGGGGTTTCTATTATCACTGTGATGGGTTCCGGTTTTGCTGAGAGCGGTGAATCTGGCAAGCAACTTCAAGATGAGATCATTGCGATAGCAAAAGAATATGGAATGCGAGTAGTCGGGCCTAACTGCATCGGCTCAATTGGAAGCGAAGCAAAGCTCTTGGCCACCTTTTCACCTGTCTTCGCTTCGGATTCAACTGAGTTGGCGAAAAGTGGGTTAGCGCTAGTGAGTCAATCTGGAGCGCTTGGTTATGGAACTTACTCTCTTGGTGTTGATCGATCACTTCCCATTGGAATTGTCGTCACGACTGGTAACGAGGCGGATGTAACAGCACTAGAAGTTGCAAAAACTATCGCAGATGACAAATCCATAACTGGTTTGTTGATCTACGCAGAATCCATCGATGATTTAAGTGCACTGGAATATTTTGCCAAAGCAAAGCCAACCGCTATCTTGAAATCAGGTCGATCTGAAGCTGGTGCCCGCGCAGCTGAATCACATACGGGCGCACTAGCAACAAGTGATCGAGTGATGGATGCGGCAATAAAGCGTGCTGGCGCCGTTAGAGTAAATGATGTTGAAGAGTTGCTTGACGCTGGCGCCATTTTTGCAACCAAGAAACGATTAGCTGGAAATCGAATTGCAGTAATCACAACCTCGGGTGGTAGCGGAATACTCGCGGCTGATGCGATAGAAAAATATGGCCTGCAGTTAGCCCAACTATCGAAGAAAACAAGGGATGAACTTGATCAAATAATTCCTGCCTACGGCTCTTCGGTCAATCCAGTCGATTTGACTGCGGCCGTTATGGCCGATAAAAAGCTATTCAAGAAAGCAATCCAGGTATTAAGCCAGGATCCTGGAATCGATGCAATTGTTGCCGCCTTCTGTGTACTTGTTGGTGATGATGTAGAAATGATTGCAAATACCTTAAAGTCGATAAATTTCGAAGCAGGCGAAAAACTCCCGATTGTTATTGCGCGAACCGGATCACCATCACTTGCGCCCTCGGCTGTAAAACTATTTATCGATGCTAACTTACCGACTTTTCCAGTTCCCGAGCGAGCTGTTAGAGCGCTATCAATTTTGAAAGATGCTACTAAATCAAAAAGGAAAACTAGTTACAGAACACCGATCACATCCGCTATTCCAGAACCGAAATCGGGAGTTACTGAAAAGGAACTTAAGGAGCTATGGCGCCAATCAGGAATCTCAGTGCCAGAAAATGTACTAATTGAAAATTCCGCTAGAGCGAGCGAGGCGGTTAAGTCAGTTGGAGGCCGGGCGGTTATGAAAGTGGTTATCCCTGGAGTCATACATAAGACGGAAATTGGAGGTGTGCTTCTTGATATTGATGAAAAGACGGCTGAGAATTCAGCAGCAAAATTGTTATCGCTTAGTGAAGATGCGAAAGTTATGGTTGAACGGTTCATTCCCAAAGGAGTAGAGGCTTTGGTGGGTGTAACAACTTCTTCTATTGGAAAAGTGCTCACCGTTGGAGTGGGAGGCGTCCTTACAGAAGTCATTCGTGATTCAGCTATAAGAATTCTTCCGGTGAGCAAGGATGACGTTGAAGAGATGTTGAATGAAACACGTTTAGGGCAGTTAATTGAGGGAGTTCGTGGGGAGAAGCCAGGAAATCGAACCGCTTTGGTTGAGACTATCCTTCGCATAACTGATGCAACCGAGAAGTGGCAGGGAGATTTTGAATTAGATGTAAACCCAGTAACGATAACCGCCGAAGGTGCCTGGGTCCTTGATAGTGCTTATATCAGACGCGAGAATTAACGCAGAAAAGTTTGAAGGGAGATTTAAGTGGATGTCGGAACGATAGTTGCTCGCTCAATGCGGCGATATCGCGATCGCATTGCACTTGTCGGTCCCGACGGTACCAAGACTTACGGCGAAGTAGGATCAAGAATTTTTCAATTGGCTCGTGCGCTTCGCTCTTTAGGACTTGAGACAGAAGATCGAGTACTTGATCTGCAATCGAATCAAAACACTTATATTGAGACTGATTTAGGAATCTCCTCATCAGGTCTTTGCCGTGTTGCTTTGAATTATCGACTACATCCAAATGACTGGGTTCGCATCACTAAAGATTGCGGTGCCAAAGTACTAATCCTCGATGCGAAATTTTGGGATGACGCAGCGCCAGTTCGTGAATTCGTTGAACATATTATCGTCATTAATGGTGACGCCCAGGGCGCTATCCCCTACGAAAAGTTCCTTACGAAGGAATCAACAGAACCACTCAAAATTGATATCTCTCCCGATACTTTGGTTTCTCTCAACTACTCCAGTGGGACAACCGGAAATCCAAAAGGAGCGATTCGCACACATAGAAATAGAATGGCAAGTCTCGGAAATATCGTCACCGATATTTTCGGGCGTACGCCAAACGAGAATGACATCTGGGTGCACGCAGGTCCAGTAACTCATACCAGCGGCCTCTTTGTGCTGCCCTTCTTCACTTTCGGTGCCAAGCAAGTCATCCATGCTAAATATGAACCAGAGTTACTTTTGGAAGAAATTGAGAGTCGCGGAGCAAATGCAACGGCGCTCGTCCCGACTATGGTCGCAAGGCTATTGACGCTAGACGGAATTTCTCCCGATAGATTTAAAAACTTAAAGATGCTCGGTTATGCCGGCGCCCCAATGACACCTGAACAGATTCGAGAATGTTTCGAAAATATAACCACCCATATGGTCCAGTATTACGGATTGGTTGAAGCTATCCCACCGGTAACAGTCTTGAGTGAGGCCGACCATAGGTTGGGCTTAGAGAAATCGCCCGAAGTCTTAACCAGTGCGGGAAATCCCTGTACCACCGTTGAAATCAAAATAGTTGATGATTCGGGTAACGAGGTAGCGAATGGCGAAATTGGTGAAGTGATTACTCGCGGCGATCTCGTGATGCGTGGATACTACGGCGCAGCAGGTAGTGATCCGAACGTAACAAAAGTTGTCCGAGACGGCTGGTTACATACCGGGGATTTAGGTCGACTAGATAGCGATAATCGACTCTATCTTGTAGATCGAAAAGGCGACATGATTATTAGCGGTGGTTACAACATCTACCCGCGTGAAATAGAGGATGTCATAGCCGAAGTATCTGAGATAAATGAAGTCGCTGTATTGGGCGCACCTGACAAAGAGTGGGGACAGCGTGTTACAGCGTTTGTTTCTCTTAAACCGAATTCCACGTTAGACGAGAAGATTGTTGTTGAGAATATTCTTGAGCACTGCAAATCCAAGATGGCCTCATACAAGAAACCGAAGGATGTTTTTGTTGTAAAAGAGTTTCCACTGAACTCAACAGGGAAGATTTCCAAGAAAACATTGAAATTACAGCTCGAGAAAGATCGCGGAGTCTAAGAAAATGGAGACCCCTGGCCAATTCCCATACACACGAGGCATTAAGGCCGAACCTTCGGTTTGGACTATGGGCCAATACGGTGGCTTTGGAACACCGCAAGAGACCAATCAACGTTTTAAAACTCTTCTTGAACAAGGCTTAACTGGCTTTAGCGTGGCTTTAGATCTTCCAACACAACTGGGCCTTGATTCAGATCATCCTCGTGCCCTCGGAGAAGTAGGTCGTGTGGGTGTCGCGATTGATTCGCTACGTGATATCGAGATTCTAATGAATGAAATTCCACTTGAAAAAATTAATCAAGTACGAACTACTGCAAATTCGATTGGGTATATCTGGGCGGCGATGTTTATAGCCCTAGCGGAAATTAGAGGAGTTAATCCAAATAATTTTGGGATGTTCATTCAAAATGATGTACTCAAGGAATACATAGCAAGAGGTACACAGATTTTTCCGGCTGAAGCTGGTCTAAAACTCTCGGTTGACGTAATCGAATATGTTTCTGCCAATGTACCAAAGTGGGTTCCGCTAGCAATGAGCGGTTACCACATACGTGAATCCGGATCTACGGCAGCTCAAGAAATTGCATTCACGTTTGCAAATGCCCAGGAATATCTTGATGCGGCAATAGCAAGAGGTGTTTCGGTAGACCAAGTTGCACCGACTCTTTTTACATTCCTTTCTTCTCATATCGAAATTCTTCAAGAAGTCGCTAAATTTAGAGCAGCTCGCAGAGTTTGGGCCCAATTGATAAGAGAGAAATACCAAGCTAAAGATCCTCGTTCAGAGCAACTACGGATTTTTGCTTTTACTGCTGGATCATCGCTGACCTATCAGCAACCGATGAACAATGTGACAAGGACAGCTGCTGAGATGGTGGCCGCAGCATTGGGTGGAATCCAAACTATGCACGTCTCGGCTTATGACGAAGCTCTAGGTGTGCCTACTCAAGATGCTGCAACGCTCGCACTCCGCACCCAGCAGGTAATCGCTTTCGAGACAGATCTTCTAAAAGTAGCTGATCCTCTCGGAGGAAGCCCGTACATCGAGGGATTAACCACTCAGTTATGCGATGAGATTTGGGGACTGCTTAAGGAAATTGAGAATCGAGGTGGCGCTCTTTCCTGCGTAAATAGCGGTTGGTTCAGTAAAGAGTTATCGGAGCGCGCATATCGTTTCCAACAATCAATTGAGAATGGCGAGCGAATATTGGTTGGTGTTAATAAATTTGAGACTGACGAAGAAGAGAAATTTGTGCCCTTTGCAATTAATCCCGATAGCGAACGTGCCCAAGTATCGGCTCTCCAAAGCCTTAGAAGCTCTAGAGATGCTCTAAATGTTGAAAATTCTCTAAAGAAACTTCATGAAGATGCTAAAGCCAATTTGAATGTTATGCCGGCAACAATCGAAGCGATCAAAGCTTATGCAACTGTGGGTGAAATAGTCTCCGTCTTATCTTCCGTTTACGGAACTTGGAAACCTTAAGATAAAGAATTAGCGACAATCGCGCCGCTTGCCCCTCCGACGCCGCCTCCAGGCCAAGTTCCTGAACCGCAAATCCAGAGATTCTTTAGAGGAGTTCGATGTCGGCTCCAAGCTGGAAGTGGTCTCAAGAAAAAGAATTGCGAAATATGGTGACTTCCACCGAGAGAATCGCCACCAATAAGATTTGCATTAAATCGCTCTAAGTCTGTGGGTGTAAGAACAGCTCGACTCAAAATAGAAGATTTTGTACCTGGTGCGTAACTTTCAATTATGTCGATAACGTGGTCTGCGTATCTCTCCCCTTCTTTACTCCAATCAATTCCATGAGGTAGGACTCGAACTTGAATCCAGAGAATATGTTTACCTTCTGGTGCGCGAGAGGGATCTGTCAGCGTTGGCTGACCTACAACTAACGTTGGAGTACTAGGAAGCTTTCCGGCTGCAGCTTCGGCATAGGCCAGAGCCATGTCATCAATGTAAGGACCAATATGAACATAGTTGTATTCACGGGCTTCCTGGGCAGTCCATTGCGGCAATTTGTCCATCGCAAGATGAATCATCATTGTGGATAAACCTGGGACAAATTTGTCTATTTCTTTAATTTCAGGTCGTGATTGTTCTTCACGACTTAGCAAATTTGGAATCAAAGCTGGGTTGAGATTGGCAATTACATCCTTGGCTGAAATCACTTCTCCGTTCTCCAGTTTTACTCCAGTTGCCTGAGAATTTTCAGAAGTTATTGAACTAACTCTCGTAGAAGTTCTAATCTGACCACCATACTGTTGTATGACTTTAGAGAGTGCGTTTGGAATCACATCTGCACCACTTTTGCCAAGTACCATGCCAAACATCTGGCCGCCGATTGATTCTAGGAAAGCAAATAAAGCGCCGCCTGCAATATCAGGACCGTAATCGAGATGCATTCCCCAACTGGCCGCTAGCGCTCTTGTTTCACGTGCCTTGAAATTTTCTGCGGTGAAAGCTCGAGTTGATTGAAGTAAAAGGCGGATCAAAGATAGGAATTCTGTAGTTCCAAGAGTCCGCCAAGATTTCAGAAGGGCTTTAGCAACTTTAAATGAAGGTAATTCATTTCCAAGAATTGGAAGAATATGAGGGGCTAGTCGACCCAAGTTCTCTGATAAGGCCTTCCACGACTGGATATCTTCTGGTGCAATTCGCTTTAAATTCGCTTCAGTTGCAGCGAAATCTTGAATCACACCTAGAGCTTTTCCGTCCGGAAAGACCGAGCAGAAAGGTTTATTTGAAGGAACAAATTCCAAACCATTTTTAATTAAATCATCTTTTAGCTCAGCCATTATTGGCCCACCGGCAAATAGAGAGAGATTTGTGGCGAATAAATCATGGCGAAAACCAGGCAAGGTAACTTCTTCAGTTCGTATGGCGCCGCCACATTTTTCATTCGATTCAAGCAAGAGAACTCGCTTGCCGCGCTTTGCCAAAAGTGCTGCTGCACCCATGCCGTTAACGCCACCGCCAATAATTATTGTGTCAAAATCGCTCATGACCTCTATCTTGCCATGTGAAATCCCGCTTAGATAGGCCTTATGGCTAAAGAGACAATCATTGTTGGAAGTGGAATCAATTCCCTAGTAGCAGGCGCAATTCTTGCGCGCGCTGGGGTTAAGGTAAAAGTTCTCGAAAGAAATAAATACCTTGGTGGGGCAATAAGAACTGAGTCGGCGACTCTTCCTGGTTACGTCCATGAGCTTCTCTCAAGTTGGCATCCACTTTTTGTCGGCGGACCTGCATACGCCGAATTAAAAGAAGAGTTGGAAAAGCGAGGTCTCAGTTATAAGAACACTCCGATGCCGACTGGGGTTGTTTGTAAAGCTGGAAGCGCAGTTCTCTTTACCGATCCAAACCAACTTGGCGCTGAAATGTCACGCCTCGGCGATGGTGATAACTGGTCAAGCTTCATGGCTGAGTTTGGAAATAAAATTGATCTTGCTTTCGGTCTGCTCGGCACAGACTTCTGGCGCCCAAGTTCTCTCAAGCTTGCTCGTAATGCCCAAAAGAGATTAGGGCGTCGCGGAGTATTAGCGGCAGGTTCAGAATTATTGGAACCGGCAATTTCATGGTTAGAGCGAGAATTTAAATCAGAAGTTACGCGAGCGCTTCTTGCTCCATGGGCGCTACATAATGGTCTTGGTCCAGATGATGCAGCGAGTGCATTTATTACCAAAGTTATCAGCGCAGCAATTGCTTTTGGAGGAATGCCAGTTCCGCTTGGCGGCGGAATTCACCTTGTTGAAGCTCTCTCTCAAATAATTACCGATAACGGCGGAACGCTTGAGACTAGCGCTGATGTAGTCGAGATCCTGGTAAATGATTCGAAAGACGAAGTTGCCGGAGTTGTGCTTAGCGATGGCAGAAGATTTGAAAGTGTAAATATCATCGCATCAACTACGCCAACATCTTTATACGGCCAACTACTCGCTAAGCTTGAAAAGCCTAAAGAGGTATCTAGTTCGGTGGCGAGTTTTAGATACGGTAGAGCCGCGATACAAATTCATCTAGCGCTTAGCGGAAAACCGGAATGGAAAGATGATTCTAGGCTTGGCGATGTTGCGATTGTGCATGTTCTAGATGATATGAATTCACTTTCAGAGTCAGTTAATGCTGCAAACCGAGGTTTTCTGCCGAAGCGTCCAACCATCGTTGTTGGCCAACCATGCGCAGTTGACCCATCTCGTGCACCTGCCGGTGCATCTATTCTTTGGATTCAACTTCAAGAGAACCCGAGGGTCATAAAGGGCGACCTAGCTAGTGAAATCAGTTCAGGAGATGGAAGCTGGAATTCTGAGAGATTAAATGCCTACGCCGATCGCGTGATATCCCAACTTTCGGAGCGAATTCCAAATCTGGCTTCGATAACAAAAGCGCGATTAGTACTAGGGCCAAATGAGATAGAGGCAATGAACAAAAATCTCGTTGGTGGTGATCCTTACGCAGGTGATTGCCGAGTAGATCAATATGCGCCATGGAGACCTCTCGCCGCAGCTTCAGGACATAAGACATTTTTAAAGGGTCTCTGGCATATCGGTGCTTCTACTCACCCAGGACCTGGCCTAGGTGGCGGCAGCGGATTTATGGTCGCTAAGAGATTAACGAAGCGCTCTTTCATCGAGCGCGTTCTATTTAGAAAATAAAAATACCCCACCTAATTTCTTAGACGGGGTATTTATCAATTATTAATTAGCAACCAAAGCCAAAACTCGACATGGACTGCCCGAGCCTTTAACAATCTTCAATGGTGCAGCAATAACAATGGCTCCGGTCGTCGGCAACTTATCTAAGTTGCGGAGTTGCGTTAGGCCGTACTTGTTATTGCCAAGGAAGAGCGAATGGCATGGAAACGGAGTTGAGAATCCAAAGGCGGCGCCAGCATCAGTTCCAACTGTTTCAACGCCCATTCCGAGAATCTCCGTCTTAGTTGCAAAATATTCTGCAGCAGCCACGGAGAGACCTGGGGTATGCGGGCCATTGGCATCAGCATTCGCATACTTCGCAGCATCTTCACCAAATTTTGACCAACCAGTTCGGAACATGATCCAAGCATTTTTAGGAATTGCTCCGTTTTTCTCTTCCCAAGCTTTGATGTGTGGAACATCAAGCAGAAAGTCTGGATTGGCCTCTACCTCTTTGGTGAAGTCCAAAACACAAACCGGTCCGATGAGTCGTTGCGCAGGAACCTGTGAAACATCATCGAGATTCTTTCCAGTAACCCAGTGAATTGGTGCATCAAAGTGGGTGCCTGTGTGCTCACCGGTGTGGAAGTTGTTCCAGTACCAAGCTGGACCTCGATCGTCATAGCTAGAGATCTCTTCTAACTTAAACCGGGCTGTCTGGCCCATTGGTTCTGGCAACATCAAAATTGGAGTGTTCTCATCTAGTGGCGCAGTTAGGTCAACGACCTTAACTGAGCCGGCAACGATCTCCTTGGCGAGAGCGGATAAATCAGCCATCAATATCTCCTTAATCGGGGCCTTCCGGAGACCCAATCGAGAGTACAAGATGTCACCAATTCGATATCTCCACAAGGGGGTTTCCACTAGACATGGCGCACACCATTAGCGAGACTTCCCCATGTCCAGGCTAGGCAGATGCCCAGCCAGGTTAGTTAGCCGCATAAGGGGAGTAAAATGGCAGAACGGTCATTCCTAGAAGAAGTTAAGAAATTGCGCACCGGCGCTGGTGAAGAGTTTGCTGGCGAAGGCATTCTGGCTGTAACTAAAGCGCTGCTTCAATCAGGAGTTTCTTATGTCGGTGGTTACCAAGGCGCACCTATTTCACACTTAATGGATGTTCTTGGTGACGCAAAAGAAATCTTGGATGAATTGGGTGTTCACTTTGAAAATAGCGCCTCTGAAGCAACTGCTGCCGCCTCTTTAGCTGCCTCAGTTCATTATCCACTGCGTGGCGCGATTACCTTTAAATCAACGGTGGGTACAAACGTTGCATCTGATGCCTTAGCAAATTTAGCTTCTGGTGGCGTAACCGGTGGCGCTCTCATAATTGTTGGCGAAGATTACGGCGAAGGTTCCTCAATCATGCAAGAGCGTTCCCATGCATTTGCTATGAAATCTCAAATATGGTTGATGGACCCTAGGCCAAACCTAACTGCTATTGTCGATTCGGTAGAAAAAGGTTTTCAACTCTCTGAAATAAGTAACACTCCAGTTATGTTGGAATTGCGCCTTCGATCCTGCCATATGCATGGAAAATTTATTGCGAAAGAAAATATCACACCAGCTTTCAAGTTGAAGGATGCAATCGAAAATCCGAAGCAAGATCCAGCTCGAGTAGTTTTGCCGCCAGCTTCATTCGCTCATGAACAAGAGAAGATTCAGAAACGCTGGCCGGCTGCAGTTAAATTTATTAAAGACAATAAATTAAACGAATTTCTCAACGACGGTACGGAAGATATTGGAATCGCAGTCCAAGGCGGTCTCTACAACATCGTAATTAGAGCGCTACAGCTACTAGGCCTCTCCGATGTTTACGGAAATACCAAGATTCCGCTTTATGTAATGAATGTGACTTATCCCGTTGTTGATGATGAGATCGTCCAATTCGCCGCCAATAAGAAGGCATTTATTCTCGTAGAAGAAGGCCAACCCGACTACATCGAACAGAATCTTCATGCGGTTTTAAGACGCGCTGATGTCTCAACCAAGCTACACGGAAAAGATTTCCTCCCGGTCGCAGGCGAATACACACCGGCAGTGGTTACAAAGGGATTGCTTGAGTTCATTGCGAAATACCGCCCTAATTTGATTTCAAACGAAGAGGCTCTCCCCTCGGTTGTTAAACCAGCAGCCCCTCGCATCAAAGCGGAAAATATCCACGGCCGTCCACCTTCATTCTGTACCGGATGTCCAGAGCGACCTATCTTCACCGCGCTTAAACTTGCAGAGCGCGAGACTGGTAAACACCATGTCTCAGCAGATATTGGATGCCACCTCTTCTCGATTTTGCCGCCATTTAATATTGGAGCGACAACCATGGGATATGGCCTTGGTTCTGCTGGAGCTTCAGCTCTGCAATCAAAAGATACTGATCGCGCAACCATTGCCTTTATGGGAGATGGTGGGTTCTGGCATAACGGCCTTACCTCAGGCATTGGAAATGATGTTTTCAATAAGAATGGAACGCTTACAGTAGTTGTCGATAACGCATATTCGGCTGCCACCGGCGGTCAGGATCTGCTCTCGTCGAAAGCTGAAAATGAAATCCGTTCCACAAAACATCCAATTGAGCGTGCCGTTCGCGGTGTTGGAGTTAAATGGGCAAAGACGGTCACAAATACCTACAAGGTAAGCGAATTACGTGATTTGTTTATTGACGCTCTTAAGAAAAAGGATGATGAGCCAAAGGTGATAGTGGCGCAAAGTGAGTGCACCCTAAATCGCATGCGCCGTGAAAAACCAGCTATGGCTAAACGAATAAAGGAAGGTAAGCGCGTCGTTAAGGAGCGTTTCGGTATTGATCCTGAAACATGCACCGGAGATCATTCATGTATTCGTATTAATGGTTGCCCATCTTTGACTATTACTGATAACCCAGATCCGATGAGGAAAGACCCCATCGCCACAATTCTTTCAAGTTGCGTAGGTTGTGGACTCTGCGGTGAAGCTGCTCACGCCGCAGTTCTCTGTCCCTCCTTTTATAAAACTGAAGTGATTTCAAATCCAGGTATCTGGGATAAGTTTAAACTAAGTATTAGAAAGTCAGTTATTTCAATTCTTCAGAACGGAATTGATAAGCGATTAGCAAAGATTGAGGCTTATGCCTAAGAATTCGCGACCGATAACAATGGCAATCGTCGCGATGGGTGGAGAAGGCGGCGGAGTTCTTGCTGATTGGGCAGTCGACTTGGCTGAAAAGAGGGGTTACTGGGCTCAAGCCACTTCGGTTCCAGGCGTTGCTCAGCGAACTGGTTCAACCATTTATTACTTGGAATTTATGGAAAATGATGTATCGGGTCGAGAGCCAATTCTTTCAACCATGCCCACTCCAGGTGAAGTCGACATAGTCCTAGCCTCAGAATTGATGGAGGCAGGTCGAGCAGTTTTTAGAGGTCTCGTAACGCCTGATGTAACAACTTTAATTACTTCGACAAACCGTATGTATTCCATGCAAGAAAAGACGGCAATGGGCGACGGTCGAATATCTTCAGAGGAAATATTGGAATCTTGTGAAGCGGCGAGTAAGAGATTTATCGGTGACGATTTTGCCAAAGTAGCTGAGGAGTCTGGAACTGTCATCTCGGCCTCTTTATTTGGTGCGCTGGCTAGTTCCCAAGCGCTACCTTGGTCAAAAGAAGATTTCATCGCAGCGGTGGAGCGAAGCGGCGTTGGAGTTGCTAATTCACTTAAAGCATTTGAGCGATCCTTCGAAATGGCTAAAGCACCAAAGAAAACTAAATCAACTCCAGTTGCAATCGAAATTGGCAAGCGACCAGAAGAGTCGAAACCAACTGGCCTATCACCGCAGGAAGAGTTGGCATTAATTAGCAATCCCGCCTCCGGCGTGGGACCTGCGCTACGTGAATTAGCGGAGAGAATCAAATCTGAATTTCCTGAACCAGTGAGAATTATGTTGGTTCATGGCATTAAGCGTTGCGCTGAATACCAGGATGTTAAATATGCCTCTCAATATTTAGATAGATTGGCGCGCATAAAGGATCGAGATGAGAAACTCGGCGACGGTAGATACCAATTGCTCACTGAGGTAGCACGATATACCGCACTCTGGATGACATACGAGGACACAATCCGCGTCGCAGATCTCAAAGCGAGAAGAAGACGATTTGATCGAGTTAGAAAAGAAGCTAGAGCAAATGATAATCAGATCACTCAAGTGCGAGAATTCTTCCATCCTGGTGTTGAGGAGATAACAGATACTCTCCCCGGCCCAATTGGACGCGCGATTCTAAAATCCAATTACGCAACAAGAATCATCGAAAGAGTTACTAGAGATGGACTTAGGTTACACACGACATCCCTACATGGTTATCTACTTTTATATACCCTTTCCAGATTGCGCCCCTTGAGAAGGCGCTCGCTCAGGTTTTCACTAGAGCAAAATAGAATTGATACCTGGCTAGACCAGGTTTTTGATACTGCAAATGAGGATTACAACCTTGCGGTAGAAATTGCAGAAACGGCTAATGTAATAAAAGGATACGGCGATACGCATAAAAATGGTCTCAATAATTTCAATTCAATAATGCGAGAGGTAAATCAACTTAGAGCCAAGAAAGATTCTGGAGCCGCTTTACATATTGCTTCGCTGAGACAGGCAGCTCTCGCCGATGAGAGTGGCGCAAAATTGCGAGCTCTGCTCTCAACCTCTGCTTGATTTTGAACTTGTCAGTTTTGGAATTTTGAATTCTCGCCCGCCAGTCAATCCCGCAAATCGCCAGAGCAATATTCCTACAAGACTTCCAGCAATTATCAAGGAGCGGGCACCGTTGGGAAGATCAAATTGAATTCCGAGCACTGATTTTCCCTGCTCCCAGAGCAAAAGTATTTGGCCAACCGCTGTTACGACAAGAGTGCCTACGACCGCACCCCAAAGACTTGCTGAGCCACCGATCACAAGCATCGCGAGAGTTATAAAAGTGAAGACTAGGTAATAGTCCTGGACCTGCCACGTACCAGCAACATGTACATACATTGCTCCCGATATGCCTGCTAACGCTCCAGAAATAGTAAATGCGATCCAGCGAACTCTTTGAATACTTACTCCTAGAGCGGGAGCTGCAAGAAGATCTTCGCGGCTAGAGCGCAGACTGCGAGCCGTTGGAGAAATATTAAAAAAGTAAACTATGACAATCACTAGAAGTGCTAGAGCTAACGGCTCATAGATTCCAGAGAATTTTGGAACTGCCGGAAGCGCTTGCGAACCTGGACCAAACGTTATGTTGTTAAAAAAGAAGTTATACGAAAAACCAAGTAAGGCAAAAGTCGCAATTCCGGCTGCGAGTCCATTCAAGCGCATCAAGAAGGCTCCGGTAATCGCAGCAATCAGGGCGCCGACCAAAGCTCCGGCAATTATGGAAACGTATAGATTTAATTTGAATCCGACCAGTGGTTCCCATAAATCTTGAAGGGCGAGCGCGTTTCCTTTGACTCTTTCACTGGCGGTGCTCATGCCAGAAATCCAAGCTCCTGCCATAGCAAATGCTCCGTGACCAAAGGAGAGAACTCCAGAATTTCCAACAAAAATTTGTAAGGCTAGAACCATAACCATGTTGCAGAGTGCAAACTGAACAGCTAACTGCAAACTTGCCGAGATAGCTCCCACTCCAATAGAAAGTAGAATTACGGTTGCGAGGGGTCCGAGAAGTTCTTCGGATTTAAATCGAGTAAGTCCCAGTAACTTTTGATTCATCAGACTCGCTCCATTTCATTTCCTTTAGAAAGCAATCCACCCGGTCTGACCAAAAGAATAATGACAACCGCAAGGAAGAGGTACGAGTAGGCATAAACCCGAGCGTTGCCAAGGAAGGTATTGAGAATGCTGAGAATAAAACCAACAATAAAGCCACCAAGAGCGGCTCCGCGAAGCGATGAAATTCCACCAATCACAATCCCAACTAGAGCCAAAATAGTTATGTTCAAACCAAACATAGGATCAACTTGAGGATTTTCAACTACCAATATAAAACCCACAAAAGCAGCCAAGATTCCAGATATGGCAAATGCGGAACCTATTAATCGATTAGAGCGAACCCCTAAAAGTCTTGAGGTTTTAAAGTCCGTCGCTGCGGCGCGAAGTTGCAATCCAAGATTGGTTTGCTCTACTAGAAAGCCCATTGCCAGAAGTATCGCGACCGTTAGTCCAACTGTGACGATACTTGAGACAGTTATATTCAGTCCGGCAATCTCAGATGACCCAGTCATCCACGGCGCAACTGCTGCAGACCTCGGCAAGGCGCCAAAGATTAATTCAAATGATTTTTGTAGACCTACCGAAAGACCAAAAGAAGCAATCAGCATAATGGCTGGACCGGTACCGCGTAACCTGCGATAGATTGTCAATTCGGTAAGTATTGCAAGTAGTGCTGCAGTTAAAGCGGCGATACCGAAAGAAACAATTAGAGGTAAATCGTTAGTTACAACTATGACATATGCGGAAATAGTGATTAATTCAGCATGTGCAAAATTCACAAGACGCATCACGCCAAAGACGAGCCCCAGACCAAGGGCGGCTAACGCATAAGTGCCGCCGAGAGATATCGCATCAAGAAATGGTTGCATTATGAATTCGCTCCAAAATAAGCTCGACGTAAACCTTCTTCATCTTTCGCAGATTCAGGTGTGAGACTTGCTTGAATTTTTCCAGCGCGCAGAATCAATGTCTTATTGGCAAAGGCCGTTACGAGATGTGCTCGTTGTTCCACGATTACAACTGAAGTTCCTGAGGCAGTAATTTCTCTCAATTTTGAGAAGACATCTGCGATAACCGTAGGTGCGAGACCAAGCGAAGGTTCATCAAGTAGGAGAACTTTCGGATCAGCAACTAGCGCTCGTGCAATCGCAAGCTGTTGCTGCTGTCCGCCGGAGAGCATTCCCGCTTGGTAGTCAGCATGGGTGTTGAGAACGGGAAAGAGTGATTTCACTTGTTCAACCGCAGCTTTCGCTGACGACTTATCACGCCGTCCAGTCAATCCCAACATTAGATTTTCTGTAACAGTTAATCCACTAAAGATTTGTCGGCCTTCTGGAACTAGCGACAACCCAAGCCTCACAATATCTTCTGGCTTATTGCCAGTTATTGAGGCTCCTTGCAAATTTACCTCTCCCGATTTGGTAGTTATCTCACCAGCAATGGTTTTGAGTAGCGTTGATTTTCCTGCTCCATTAGGTCCAACAATTCCCAAAGATTCTCCTGCCTCCAATGTAAACGAAATTCCAAAGAGAACATCAACCTTTCCGTAGCCAGACTTAAGATCTCGGACATCTAATATTGCCATTAGTTGACCTTCCCAAATGTAGCGTCGCCAAGATAGGCACTCTTTACTTCTGAATCAGTAAGAGCGTCTTGTGGCGTTCCATTAAAAATAATTACACCTGTCGCCAGAACAATGACGCGATCGCATGCTTCAGCAACGAGTCCTACATTGTGATCAACTAAAAACATTCCGCAACCTATATTATTTCTAATTGTCGCAAGCGCTTCTAGAACTCCTGGTACTTCACTTTCATTAAGACCAGCTGCGGGCTCATCCATTATTAGATACTTTGGTTGTGAAGCGACCGCACGAGCAAGACCAACCAAACGCGCATTTCCATGGCTAAGACTTCCGGCTTGCTGGCTCGTGAGTTTTCCTAAACCCAAAATTTCAATAATTGATCTCGCACGCTCTTCTGCCACCTTACGAGATTCGCCGACTCCGAGAGCCCCTAGCGCGATATTTTCAGCTACTGTCAAAGAGTTAAAGAGTCTTCCGGACTGGAAAGTGCGAGCAATTCCGGCTCGAGCACGCTTATCTGGAGATAAGTTGTCGAGTGGAACGCCATCGGTAGTGACTGTTCCACCATCTTGTTTTTCGTATCCGGCCACAATATTTATTAGCGTGGTCTTACCGGCGCCATTAGGCCCAAGCAGTCCAACAGTTTCTCGAGGTTTGATGTTGATAGAAACATTATCTAGAACCTGGAGCGCGCCGAACGCTTTACTAATCTCACGAGCACTAAAACCCTGATGGAGCAATTAATTGGTCCCTCTCCACTTGAAAGTCTCACTTTAAAATAATTGAGACTCGAGTTGCATTAAGTATAAAGAACGGGGCGCACCGCTATTCTGCGGGCGCCCCGTTCATCGCTAATTGCGACTATTTACCCTTATAGAACTGGCTTTTCAGCAGCTCGGTATTCCACGAATTGGTGCTTGCCACCATTGACAGTAATGACAGCCATTGGTCGCTTCACGTTTACGTGAAGATCAGGTGTAAATGAGGTAGGACCTGCTGTTAGGTCCTCATTATCGAACTTGTTGAACTCTGCTGAAAGAGCTGCACCGTCAAATGACTTCGCGCGCTCCGCAGCAAGTTTGAAAGCTTCGATTGTTGAAGCACCGGTAATTAGACCACCTGTTGCAGCATCCTGACCTGTCTTCTCTTTGAAAGCAGCAAGCAGGTTTACTACCTTTTCATTTGGGTCATCGCCGAATACTGATGCGTAAGTGACGGTGTAGAAGTTGCTTAGGTTTGGAACTGCTCCAAGCCAGAAAGCGCCATCCATACCGAATCCGGAAATGACCGGAGTTTGTACACCAGCGTTACGAATCGCTGCTAGCGCTTGTGCGCCACCACCAGGATATGAGCAGAGTGCAATTACGTCTGCGCCATCCTTCTTAGCGTTTGCAACTTGAGCCGTTACTGGCTTATCAAGTGCTCCTGCTTGAGTTTGAGAGAACTGTTGAACAGACTTAATGGTCCCACCAAGTTCTGTGTAACGAGATTCGAATGCATCGCACTGTGAAGTTGTGTATGCAATTGACATATCTTTGAACAAAGTTGCGGTCTTGCCGAGTGCTTCGAAAGCATACTCAGCCATAATTGCAGCTTCGCCTGGTACCGCAGATCCCATTGAATAACCGAGATCAAGTCCATTGTCTGGACTCATTGCAGTTGAACCAACGCAAGGCGCTACAACTAGTACGCCTGCGTCATTTGCGACCTGCGATGACTTCGCATTGATGTCATAGTCACAAGTAACTAGCAGCAACTTCGCACCCTTGGCAATTAAATCTGTTGCAATTTGTTGTCCCTTATCAGGATTTGTTTCAGTATCAACTGCCTCGAGGACAACCTGGCAACCATTTATGCCGCCTTCGGCATTGATCTTATCTACAGCAATTTGCGCAGTAATGAGTGCTGGACCATCAAACGGTGACATAAAACCAGTCTGGGCCATGGCAGCGCCGATCAAAACCGGCTCGGTGCAATCAGTAGCTTCTTCGCTGCTATTAGATGAGCAACCAGTAAGCCCTGCAAGTACAAGCAATAGCGCAGAGATTTTGATTGCGAATCTCTTAGTCTCTTTCATCGACTCTCCTTTGAGTTAGTTGAACGCACAAATCGATTTAGCGCGCTCCTTACGGACCGCTGCAGAGTTTTGAGCTCTAGGCGGATGACTTATCCTCGCCCTAGAGCGCGACCAGGTCAATGTTTGCCCGAGGTGATTCTTATCAAAGGGTTGCGCTCTCACGCCTGAATCAGGTTTATCAGGCCCTAGGAGGGCGCAGAGCGTTGAAGTATTCTGATGCTATGTCATACGGCGCGGATCAAATACTGACGGGTCAGGGAAATAGCGATTACGAGCGCTATATAAGAACGGTTGATTTACTCAAACTACAACCGGAGCCAGATAGTTGGAAGCATCGAGACGAATTGTTGTTTACTATCGTTCATCAATCCTCCGAGCTTTGGTTGAAATTAGCGGTCGCGGAATGTGATGAAATCGTTATCAAACTTAAGTCTGGAGATATCCTGGCAGCACTTCGTTTGATGCCACGAATTCCACTCTGCATCACGAATGCGACCATTGCCTTGGACATGTTGGAGCAGATGTCGCCATGGGACTATCAACAAGTTCGCCGGGCGCTCGGTCATGGCTCAGGTTTTGACTCGCCTGGTTTTAACGCAATCCGCAGAGCAATTCCAAAATTGGGAGTCGAATTCTTCAGAATCTTAAATGAAGCAAAGATCACGCTGCTTCAAATGTATGTCAATCATGAGAAGCATGATGAGATCTATCGACTTGCTGAATCGCTCGTTGAAATTGATGAGCGACTTATTACCTGGAGAGCGCGCCATTTCAAGGTTGTTGAGCGCAGCATTGGGCTACATGTCTCTGGAACTCAGGGCACGCCGGTCGAAGTTATCGGAAAGTTAAGGGATAAGACTTTCTTTCCAGAATTTTGGGATGTCCGAACCGAGATTACAAATTACGCACTATCCGAAGAGAATAAATAACCGTTAAGCAAGTGCTGCATCTAGCGTGATAACGGCACTCGAGAAGAGTTTTGAAACTGGACAAGTCTTCTTTGCCTTTTCGGCATACGAAATGAAATCTTCGTTGGAGCAAGATTGGTTTTTGCCGCGCGCAACTAAATGGACCTCGGTAATGTAAAAGCCATCGCTTTTCTGCTCTAGAGAAACTCTTGCTGAAGTTTCAATCGACCCAACATTTAACCCAGCATCTTCCAAAATACTGGTAAGCGCCATCGAGAAGCAGCCAGCATGAGCTGCACCTAACATCTCTTCTGGATTGGTACCTGCATTTTCTTCGGTACGTGATTTGAGAGAGAAGGGAATTGTGGTTCCGTAACGGCCAAGCGTCATTGATCCAGTACCTGTGGGTACCGGCCCGTTCCAAATCGCGCTAGCGTTGCGAAGTATCTTCATATGCCGACCTTTCGAAAGGAGCTCGAGTTGGAGCCCGGAGTTGTTTATACCTCCCACACCCTAGCAAAGGATCGAGTTAAGCGTCGCGGCGATGCTACCTATTACGAAATCGTAAAAACTGATTTTTATGTAGAAGCATTGAGTGCAATTGACTTACATCTAACAGGAACCGCGCCTTCAATTACAGCAAATAAATCAGATGTCCTCATATTTGTCAGGGAAGGTAACGGCGCGCTCGAAACCGGTGGTGAAACTGTTGAACTTTCCAGAGGTACTGCAGTGCAGATTAGGAGTGGTGAGAGTTTTCAATATGAACGTGGCGAAAATTTGCGATTAATCGAGGTTTACATTCCAGATGCGAGCGGACCTTTCGGACGTAGATTAACTTCTCCCGCTTCTGGATTTACTCGATCTGTGCAACAAGGAATATCTTCAAAAGGAGCTGCTACCGGAAATCGCGAGTTTGAAGTGCTCTTTGATGCCGAGAGAGGGTGCGCAAGCGCAACCATGTTTGTTGGATTTATACCAACATCTGGCGCACCAGCACACTTTCATCTTTATGATGAAATCTGTCAGATAATTTCTGGTGGTGGTCGATTAGTAACTTATGGCAAAACTCAAGAGTTAGTGCCTGGTTCAACTTTTGCAGTTGTACCTCGAATGTTGCATTCACTGATAAACGATCGTGATGAAAATCTATGGGTCCTCGGGGTCTTCCGTCCGCAAGGCTCACCAGCGGCCGCTTACTACCCTGATGGAACGCCCGCACCGGGCTATACCGAGGTTTAGCCCGCTCACAGGCTTCGCTCATTTAACGACATTGCTTCTCTGGCTCATTTAAGGCACGATACGGGGCAATCCCTACACGAAAGGAATTTCTACGTGAAGCTTTTCTCCAAGCTCAGCGCGATCATGGCTTCAAGTGCACTTGCCCTAACAGGCCTGGTTGCGATTGCAACTCCAGCGAAGGCTGCAGACTGCACCGGAACTATCGCCATCATGGCGCCACTAACCGGTGGAGTTGCATTCATTGGTAAAGAACAATCAGGTTTTGCACAAGTTGCAATTGCTGATGTCAATGCCAAGAATGGTTCAAAAATTGATTTTAAAGAGTACGACACTCAACTTGATGCGGCTCAAGCAGCCACACAGGCACCAAACGTCGTTGCAAATAAGGGTGTAATCGGTGTTGTCGGACCTGCAGGTAGTCAGGAAGTTCTAGCTGTCGGTGGACTTTTCGGCGCAAATGACATTGCTGTCGTAAGCCCATCTGCAACTCGCACCAACCTAACAGCAGGAACTTATCCATCTTTCTTCCGTCCAATTCCAAATGATGGATTACAAGGTCCTGGTAACGCTCGCTATATGGTTCAGAAGCTAAAAGCTAAAGAAGTAGCCGTCATCGAAGAGAAGACAGCTTACGGAACTGGCCTCGCTAAAGAATTCTTGGCTGAAATGAAGAAACTCGGAGTCAAGGCAACTAATTTCGCGGTAAACGAAAAGAATGCAGATTACGCTGCTGTTGTAACTCGTATTTCTAAGACCGCTGACTTTGTATTCGTAACTTTCCAAGATGCTGCTAAGTCACAACAAGTTGCACAGGAATTAATTAAGCAGAAGAAGAAGGCTGTTGTATTCGGCTCCGACGGATCCGATCAACCAACCTTTAAGACTCCCGGAACTTATGTGTCAGGATTCGCACCTGATGTTAGCGGCTTACAGGTTGCTGCTTCAGCCGTCGCTGCTTACAAAGCAAAGACTGGCGCGACCAGCATCACCACATTCGGACCACCAGCTTATGTAGCAGCTCAAGTAATTGCTGAAGCTGCAGTTCGCGCATGTGCTGCTGGAAAGATTGGTGATCGCGCAACCGTTCTAGCTGAAATAAAGAAGACCAAGATTAAGAAAACCATCTTGGGCGGCTCACTTGAATTCACCGCCACTGGCGATGTGAAGGGTGGACGTTTCTATATCTTCCAGACACAGATGGACGGCTCACGCAAGTCAATTGGCTAATCGCTAATTGAATAAGTAGTGAACTAGGAGGCGGCAGTGTTAAATTGCCGCCTCCTAGTTCTTTTAGCGGAAGAAAGTGGATGGATTACCTCGGTCAACAATTAATCAACGGGTTAACGCTCGGTGGCGTTTATGCGCTGATTGCTCTGGGCTATACGTTGGTTTACGGCGTTTTACAAATTCTTAATTTTGCACATGGTGATGTGTACATGATCGGCGCATTCCTAGGATTCTTTGCAATGACCTGGCTAGGCGGCCCACTTGCTCCAACAGTTCCCATAGCACTGATGCTCTTAGTTATGTTCTTAATCGCCATGATGGGTACCGGATTATTAGGAATAGTTATTGAGCGGTTTGCATATCGGCCCTTACGAAATTCCACTCGGATTGCTCCGCTCATTAGCGCCCTAGGCATCTCAATTTTGCTTCAGAATGGTGCGCTGTTGATTTTCTCGCCAAGTATTAGAACTTACGATACTTCTTCTTACATACCTTCAACCTTAGGTTTTTCAATTGGTGAGATAACAATTGACTCGGTACGTCTCGGCGTCCTAGTTCTATCTGCTGTTTTAATGATTCTTTTAACTAAATGGGTAAATGGAACTCAGGTTGGGCGGGCCATGCGCGCAATTGCCTACGATAAAGATGCGGCGGTCATGATGGGAATCGATGTAGATAGAGTTATACGTTGGACATTTTTTGTCGGCGCTGCTCTTGCTGGAGCCGCCGGTGTAATGAATGGATTACTGATGAGGGGTGTTTCAAGTGGAATGGGATTGATCCCCGGACTAAAAGGATTTACTGCCGCAGTGATCGGAGGAATTGGCTCGGTTCCTGGCGCCATGCTTGGTGGCTTACTCCTCGGAGTAATTGAGAGTTTGGCGCAGGGCTATCTTTCGACCAATTTCGCAGACACCATTACATTTATTCTGTTAATTACTTTCATGCTCTTTAGACCTAACGGAATTTTAGGCCGACCGATGATGGTGAAGGTGTGAGCAATCTCAGAATTGGAACTGATGAGTGGGTTGCTCAGCATGAAGAACGTTTAGCGAGCCAATCACCCCTCAATAAATTATTTGCTCGAATTCCACTCTGGGCTAAATGGGGTTCTTTCTTTGTGATCGCCTTTGTTTTTGGGGCGTTTTCGGATAACCAGTACTTACTCCGAGTAGGTGTAAACCTTGCTCTATTCCTAATGCTCTCTTACGGATTAAATATTGTTGTTGGCTATGCCGGAATTCTCGATCTTGGCTATGTAGCCTTTTATGGTTTTGGAGCGTATGGATATGCGCTGCTTTCCTCAGAACAACTGGGCCAGCATTGGCCGACTTATATAACCGTTCCATTTATAACGATTTTAACCGCGATACTTGGTTACCTAATATCACTCCCATCACGGAGACTTTTTGGTGATTATTTGGCGATTGTCACGCTCTTTTTTGGTCAAGTATTTGTCCAATTAGTTTTGGCCTCAGATAACATTACGTTTCCGTGGGCTGATGATTATGTCGATATCACTGCGGGCTCAAATGGTATTCCTGGATTAGATACCTTTAACTTCTTTGGATTCATATTTGATGACATTAAGGATTATTACTGGTTGCTTATGGTAAGTGTCCTCATTCTGACGATTGCGATTCATCGAGTTAGCGCAACTCGTATCGGTCGCGCCTGGCGTACCGTTCGAGAGGACGCTCTAGTTTCAGAAGTTATGGGAGTTAGCGTCAATCGAGTAAAGACAATCGCATTTGTTGCCGGAGCAACTATTGCTGGTTTTGCTGGAACGATTTTTGCGGGAATGCAGACCTCGGTTTTCATTAACGGGTTCGATTTACCGCTAATGATCATGATCTATGCAGCCGTAATTCTTGGTGGTAGCGGAAGCCTGGCTGGAGCTCTAATCGGAGCGACCATTATGACAATCCTTCCGGAATTATTACGCGTTCCAAATTATGGTGCGATTCTGTTTTTTGTTGCTCTGACGCTTACTTTCTTTGTCATAAGCAAGAAATTCAATCGATTCTTGATATACGTTGCTTTAATAATCCTTATTGGTTTTGCTTTCCAGTTAGCAATGAAAGCTATAGGTGTTACCCAGGCAAATGCCGAAGATTGGATGGTTGGACTTACCGGTGACCTTCTTAAAAATTGGCTTTTCGTTCCCGAAAATAGAATCCTCTGGGGCAATTTTGCTTTCATTCTTCTTCTCACGTTGATTGCATTCTTCTCTATTGCTAAGCCAATCTGGAAGCAAGTGCTACTGCCCTTCATTGGTTTTACGGCGATTTTCCTCTGGGAGGTAAGGCTTATTGCTGACGTCAGCACCACGCGCCAACTAATAATCGGAGCCATGTTGGTTGTACTCATGATTCTGCGCCCACAAGGACTTTTTGGACAGACTAGAGTGGAAATCCTCTGATGTTAAAACTATCTAATATTTCGATGGAGTTTGGTGCGCTAAAGACGCTTAATGATCTCACCATCGAGTTGAAGGAAAAGGAAATTGTTAGCGTAATTGGTCCTAATGGTGCTGGAAAAACAACGCTGTTTAATGTGATAAGCGGCTTATACAAACCAACTAGCGGCAGCGTTAAATTGGGCACTGAAGAAATGTTGGGTCTCTCCCCTGCTGCAATAAATCGAGCTGGCATTGCCCGTACTTTCCAAAATGTACGACTCTTTTTAAATATGTCGGTCCTAGAGAATGTTATGTCTGCAACTTTCGGAAGAACTCGCTCTGGTCTGTTCTCATCGGCTCTAGGCTTAAAGCGAAGCAGAAAGGAAGAGGCTGAGGTTAAAGAGAAAGCTCAAGAATTGCTTAAGTTCTTTGGAACTCGACTCACAGGATATAGATGGGATCAACCAGCATTCTCACTTTCTTATGCCAATCGTCGTCGTCTTGAGATTGCAAGGGCGCTAGCAACTGATCCAAAGGTTCTGCTGCTTGATGAACCAGCAGCAGGTATGAACCCCAAAGAGACCCAAGAGATAACCGAAATTGTGGGAAGTCTAAGAGCCGAGAGAGGCCTCACGGTTCTAATTATTGAGCACGATATGCACGTTGTCGAGGGCGTTAGCGATCGAGTTGTTGCTTTAGATTATGGAGTAAAGATTGCTGAGGGAGACTTCGATCATGTTGCGACGCACCCTGATGTCGTAGAGGCTTACCTAGGTAAAGGGAGTACCGCGACCAAATGAGTAAATCATTATTAAAGATGGAGAATGTGGATACCTTCTACGGCTCTATTCACATTCTCCAGAAGGTGAATCTAGAAGTTGGCGTAGGCGAACTGGTATGTCTTCTAGGCGGAAATGCTTGCGGTAAATCAACCACTCTTAAAACAATTCTCGGGATTGTAAAACCAAAAGCTGGAACCATTACTTTTGCTGGCGAAGATGTAACAAAAGTAGGCACTCCTGGTCGAGTAAAGCTAGGAATGGCTGTTGTTCCTGAGAATCGACGCCTCTTTGCTCCGATGACGGTATTGGAAAATCTAAAATTAGGCGCATACGTGCTCGGTGAGGCAGATCCTGCTGATTTAGAGAGAGTTTTCGAACTATTTCCAAAACTTCGCGACCGCCAGAGTCAACTAGCGGGAACTTTATCTGGTGGCGAACAGCAGATGGTTGCAGTAGGACGCACCCTAATGTCTAGACCAAAATTGATTCTCATGGATGAGCCATCGATGGGATTAGCGCCAAAGTTCGTTGAACAGAGCTTCGAAATGATCTCAAATCTTCATAAGAGTGGCGTCTCAATGTTGGTTGTCGAACAAAACGCAAATATGGCTCTGGCCATCGCAGATCGAGGCTACGTACTCCAGACCGGGCGAGTAGTATTAACAGGAAGCGCACAAGAGCTATCAGGTCATGAGGAGTTACGAAAGGCATACCTTGGACGTTAAAACCGATTTATCTGTGAAATACCGAGTTGATTTTCCGGTATTTGAACACGTTACATATTTGAACTCGTGCTCACAGGGAGCCATCGCTAAATCAGTCCGCCAGAGTTTTACAACTTATCTTAATTCACTTGAATTACATGGTTCTACCTGGGGTGATTGGGCCGGTCAGCAAGAGAAAGTTCGAGGTCTCCTTGCAAAGTTATTTAATGTAACCCCCGGAGAAATGGCAATCACGACCTCTACTTCTGCAGCGGTTAGCTCACTCGCTTCCGCGCTAGATTTCTCAATGAAGCGCAATCGCATTGTCACAACAGATAATGAATTCCCAGCGATAGGCCAGATCTGGCATGCCCAGGAACGTCGCGGCGCCCGAGTTACTCATGTGCCGAGCTGTAGCGATAACACAGTTGACGTAGAAGCCATATTAAAAGAAATAAATGAAGAGACTCTTCTAGTCTCCATCACTTTACTCTGTTTCCGAAATGGTGCACTTACCGATATCGCTCCAATTATTGAAGCTGCTAATAAGGCAGGCGCCCTAGTTCTACTAGATTCCTACCAAGGTGCTGGCGCAATGAGCCTTGATCTCTCAAGAATTGGCGCTGACTTTGTAGTTGGTGGAGTTCTCAAATATATGCTCGGCGCTCCCGGCGTTGGCTATATGTATACGAAAGCAGAAACCACAAAGAACTTAATTCCAACTTCCACAGGATGGTTTGCAGCTAAAGATATTTTTAAAATGGGGATTCATGAATACGATCCTGCCTCGGATGCAAGACGTTTTGAGAGCGGAACTCCTCCAATCCCAAGTTTGTACCCAGCTGTTGCTGGCCTCGAATACCTTTTAGCGGTTGGAATGGATGAGATCGTGGATTACGTAAGTCATCTTCACGATGCCCTGAGAACCGGAATCGAAGAAATCGGCGGTTCCATCGCCACTCCTGCTCATGCCCATGCTGCTATGTTGGCGGTTAGATCTACTGACGAGAACGCTTTAGTGGCAACTTTAGAAACTGAAAAAATCATCACCTCTTGTAGAGATGGAAATCTTCGAATCTCTCCTCACTTCTATAACAATATGGAGGATATAGATCGCACTGTAAAAGCTTTAGCAAAACATAAGGTTCTGCTTAAAACTCCGTAATTAGAGGCGGCAAGAATTGATATTGCTGACCAGAATTCCTTTGGCGCCTAGTTGCCAGAGTTTGTCCATGGCTGAGTTCACTTCTTTGCGCTTTACCATCGCCCTAACAGCTACCCATTCTGAATTTTGAAGAGGCGAAATAGTGGGGGATTCAATGCCAGGCGTGATTGCGCAAGCCCTCTCTAAATCCTTCTTTAGAACATCGTAGTCAACCAAGACATACTGGCGAGCAATGACAACTCCCGAGAGGCGTCTAGCTAAGGTATCAACAGAAGTTTGATCGACTTTGCTATTGCCTTGTATTAGAACAGCTTCAGAATTTGTGATGATGTCCCCAAAGCTCTCTAAGTTCGCGGCACGTAGCGTGCTACCGGTTGAGACGACATCCGCTATCAAGTCGGCGACCCCAAGAGCGATTGCGCTCTCGACAGCGCCATCAAGTTCAACGATCGTTGCATTAATCTTCTTATCATCTAAATAATTCTTAAGTAAGCGTGGGTACGCAGTCGCTATCCTCTTATTTGAAACATCTTTAAGTTGATAATTCTTACCTTGAGGACCGGCAAATCTAAAGGTAGATTTTCCAAAGTCTAAGTCGAGAATTACGCGCGCTTGCGCTCCGCTGTCAAGGAGCAAATCACGACCAGTAATACCAAGATTTAATTCACCGTTTCCAACATAAACAGCGATATCGCGTGGTCGCAAATAATAAAACTCAACATCGTTTTCATTATCGATTAATGAGAGGTCTCGATCATCACTTCGCTGTCGGTATCCAGATTCTCTTAGAATTTGAGCAGCAGCTTCAGCGAGGCTTCCCTTATTTGGAAGCGCAATTTTCAATCTCATCTACAACTCCTTATAAACATCATCTAGCGAAAGCCCTCGAGAAAGCATCAGAACTTGTAGATGGTAGAGCAGCTGTGAGATTTCTTTGGCCAACTCTTCTTTGGATTCATGTTCGGCTGCTAGCCAGACTTCGCCCGCCTCTTCGATAATCTTCTTACCAATTTCGTGCACTCCCGAATCTAATTCGGCAACGGTCCGTGAGCCACTAGGGCGTTCTTCTATAGTCTTAGCGAGTTGTGCCCATAACTGGTCGAATGATTTCATAGTCAAGTTTACCGCAAGAAATAATTCTGTGAGTCAGAGAATTGTTTCTTCGAAACAGGTAATGGTCCCGTTATGACAAGCTGGTCCGGCGGGGTCAACCAAATAAAGAAGCGAATCACCATCACAATCAAGCTTTATCTCAATAATGCGTTGGAGGTTGCCAGACTCTTCACCTTTCATCCAAAGCTTATTTCTACTTCTACTCCAAAAAGTGGCATTTCTAGACTCAATAGATTTCTCAAGCGCTTCTTGATTTGCCCAAGCGACCATCAGAACTTGCTTAGTTGAACTATCCTGGACTACGACGCTGATTAATTCTCCGTCCTTAAATCGTTGAATTAGAGATGCTGGAATCATGTCAATATTCTCTCATCAATTAGTTAGTATTTTCCAGGCGAACCGGAAAACCACTTCTAACTAACTCTTCCTTTACTTGTTTGATGCGAATTTCTCCGAAATGAAAAATAGATGCAGCTAGCAGGGCATTAGCGCCGGCTGAAAGCGCATCTGGAAAATGATTCAAAGACCCTGCTCCACCGCTTGCGATGATTGGTAAATTTGAATGCTCTCGAGCCACTTTAATCATTTCAAGGTCATAACCAGATTTGACGCCATCCCGATCCATCGAATTCAAAAGAATTTCACCCGTACCTCGATCTTCAATTTCCTCAATCCAAGATCGCATATCTAAGCCAGTGCTTTTTTTACCGCCATGAGTGGTCACTTCAAAATCACCATTATTCGTTCTGCGTGCATCAACCGACAAGACAAGGACTTGGTTGCCGAATCTCTCACTTATCTCATTAATTAGATCGGGATTTGAAATTGCGGCCGTATTAATTGATATCTTGTCGGCGCCTGCGCGCAAAAGCGTATCTACTTGAGCCACGCTATTAATTCCACCTCCAACTGTTAAAGGAATAGATATTTCTTCTGCACATTTCTTTACAACTTCGATTGTGGTTGATCGACCATCAGAGGAAGCTGAGATATCCAAAAAAGTTAATTCGTCTGCCCCATCCGATTGATATTTCTTGGCCATTTCAACCGGATCTCCCGCATCTATAAGATTTATGAAATTAATTCCTTTGACGACTCGACCAGCATCAACATCAAGGCAAGGAATAATTCTTATTGCAAGGCTCATCTCATTTGCTCCCGTGAGCTAGAGCTAATGCCTCACGTAAGGTAAAGGCACCGGCATATAGAGCTTTTCCAATAATGACACCCTCAACACCTGATTCACTTAGCGCTGAGACACTTTTGACGTCTTGGATTGATGAGACTCCACCACTCGCAATAATTGGAGTGCTTGTGAATTTAGTGATTTGTCGAAGTAAATCAAGATTGGGTCCGATTAGTGTTCCATCTCTAGAGATATCAGTGACAACATAACGAGAGCAGCCAGCCTTATCTAATCTATCGATAGTCTCGAAGAGATCGCCTCCGCTTTTTGTCCAACCCCGGCTAGAAAGTTTCTGGCCTTTTACATCTAATCCAACAGCCACCTTATCCCCGAACCGCGCTATTACATCTTCTGACCATTCAGGATTTTCTAGCGCTGCGGTTCCAAGATTAATGCGATTGCATCCAGTTGATAGCGCCTTGATCAATGAGTCTTCATTTCTTATGCCGCCCGACAGTTCAATTTTTACATCGATGCTCTCAATAACTTTTTTAATAAGAGGGAAATTGCTGCCTTGTCCAAAGGCTGCATCTAGATCAACCAGATGTATCCATCGAGCTCCGGCAGCGGCAAATTCTTGAGCAACTTGAACCGGCTCGCCATATTGAGTCTCTGTGGAGAGTTCACCGCGTACCAGGCGAACTGCCTTGCCACCTTTGACATCTATAGCTGGAAGAATTTCGAATCCACTCATAAACTTTCAACCCAATTCCTTATCAATTTCATACCGGCGGCACTTGATTTTTCCGGATGAAATTGGACTGCTGACACTAATTTCGTCTCAACTGCGCTTATAAATCTGCCTTCATAATCAGTATACGAATTCAAGGCATCGTCGACTGGGTTTAGAACACCATAACTATGTACAAAATAAAATCTCTCTCTTTCAATGCCATTAAACAGAGTTGAATTCTCGCCAGTTTCAACTTGGTTCCAACCTATATGAGGAAGAATCTTCGCGGGCAATAACTCCACGTTACCTTTAAGAATGCCTAATCCTTGGCTTGTAATCTTTTCAAAACCTTTATTGAACAAGATCTGCATTCCTACACATATGCCGAGAATCTTTTTCCCAACAGCAATATGGCTCTCGATAATTTCCCCACCATTTATAGCTCGAAGTTGATTCATGCACGCAGCAAATGCACCCACTCCAGGGATGACCAGTCCCTTGGCACGTTCACAAACTTGCGGGTCTGAAGTGACTATTACTTCACGCGATGCTGTTGCAAAAGCACGTTGTACTGAGCGAAGGTTTCCAGATCCGTAATCAAGAATGGCTATCAAAGAGAACCTTTAGTCGAAGGTATCCCACCTACTCGAGAATCTAAAGACACAGCTTCTTTTAAAGCACGTGCAACTGCTTTGAATTGAGCTTCATAAACATGATGCGCATTTCTTCCCTCAAAAACTCTTATATTTAGAGCGATTCGAGCCTCTGCTACAAAAGATTCCCAGATATGACGACCAAGCGTTGTGTCGAAGGTTCCAATCAATTCAACAATATTTGGCTCTTGATGAACAAGATACGGACGACCAGAGAGATCTACCGCTGCTTGAACCAATACTTCATCCAATGGAACAAGGGCATCACCAAATCTTCTTATGCCTGACTTATCTCCAAGGGCTTCTCGCAACGCCTGTCCTAAAGCAAGCGAAGTATCTTCAACGCTATGGTGTGAATCAACTTCAATATCCCCCGTCGTATTTATCTCAAGATCGAAACTTGCGTGCTTACCCAATTGGCTCAACATATGATCAAAGAACGGCTCGCCAGTTGATATTTCTATCTTTCCAGTGCCGTCAAGATTTAACTTAACGGAGACGTCCGACTCTTTAGTCGTTCTCTTTACTGACGCTATTCTCATAATTCTCCTAAACGAGGTATTGAATTCTAGCGTAGAGAGGTTTTTAAGGAGTCAAGAAATTGCTCATTCTCATCAGGAGTGCCGATTGTGACTCGCAGATATCCTTCGATGCCCACATCTCTAATCAAAATACCTCTATCCAATATCGATTGCCAAAGTTCTTGGCTCTTAGGCTGAAATCCGGTGAAGAAAAGGAAATTTGCGCCACTTTCCATGACTCTAAGACCAAGCTTTGTCATCTCTTCGCGCAAGCGAATCCGCTCAGCAACAATAATTTGAATTTCAGATTGCATTAACTTCACGTTTTTTAGCGCAACCAGTGCAGCGGCTTGAGTTACAGCACTAAGATGATATGGCAGTCTTACAATCTTCAATCCCGAAATGATATTTGAGTCTGCTACTAGATATCCAACTCTAGCTCCAGCGAATGCGAAGGCTTTACTCATAGTCCTAACTACTGCTACTTGAGGATAATCTTCAATTAATTCAATAGCCGACTTCTCACTTGAAAACTCAGCGTAAGCTTCATCGACAATTAATAGTGTGCTTCTTCCTTTTATGTATTCGGCTATTTTTTTGAGGTCATTATATTCAACAACTCCGCCGGTTGGATTATTAGGCGAGGTAATGAAGATGAGAGAAGGGCTAGTCTCTTGAATTCTCTTTAGGAGGGCATTTAAGTCAATAGTGAAATCTTTTTTAAGGGGAAGCGAATCCCACTCAGATCCAGTTATCTGGGCAATTAAAGGATGGACTGAATATGACGGTGATAAGCCAATACAACTCGAACTCGCGTAGGCTAGGAAAACTTGTTGCAGAATTTCGTTGCTTCCGTTTGCTGTCCAGACGTTTTCCGTTGTTACATGCTCACTCGAAAGATAATTCGCTAGAGCCGATCTTAATTTAACCGCATCTCGATCCGGATATCGGTTAAGACTGGTAGCAATTGATGCAATCTCACTTGTAAGTTCTGTTACGACTGATTCAGGTAATGGATATGGATTTTCATTTGTATTTAATTTGACAACATCCTGAAGTTGCGGCGCCCCATAAATCTTGTTCGCCCTAAGTGCGTTCTTAATCGGTAACCAGTCAGGCCAGTTTGCCACTTGTTATCTCCCATCAAGATTGCGCTTCCGGAGCTAATTTTGCTCCATCTACGCCCCATGCACCGTTAATTCTAGACAATAGATATTCCATCCAATAAGCCTTGCCGTCATTTCCAGTCACTTTTACACCGAATACGAAGTAATCTTCACTTGAGTCACAAGAGTAAACTTCAAATTTTTCAAGGTCGAGCAGCATTGAATATTGATTAGCAATTATGGAAGCAAATTGGTCGATCGAAATCGAAGCGCGAAATTCGGCGGAAGCAAAACCATAGGCAATTTTTGGATCGGTGTCGCTAAATGCATTTAATTGACCTTTTATCCATCTCGACCCCTCTTCGAAATATGTTTGGTCGCAATTATTCTGGAGTTCCAACGCGGAGCTCTCTTCGATTTGCGTTGGCTCCTCAGCATTACTAGAGCATGAAGTAGCAATCAAGAGAGTGGCGAGTGATATCAAAAATACCTTAAACCTACTTGTGGCAGTCATTTTATTTACCTATAAAGTGAGTGAATGACCAACCCCATAGCCAAGCAAATGTAAAGACGCCCAAGATATAGAGAATGTTCATTGCTGAAATATCCATTCGGTAAGGGTAGTCGCCTAGACAGTAAGTGGCTTGCTAGAAGGTTCAATTGGTGAAGGGAGTTGGGTTCGACCCATCAGAAATTGATCTACTGCCGCCGCAGCGCTCCTGCCTTCAGCTATCGCCCAAACAATTAGTGACTGGCCACGTCCTGCATCACCGCAGACATAGACATTCTCTACATTAGTTGCAAAATCTTTATCTCGCTTGATAGCGCCACGTTCGTCGAGAGTTAGTTCCAGTTCGGTTACTAATTTATTTTGCTCCGGACCAGTAAATCCAAGGGCAAGCAAGACCATATCGGCATCCAGTACACGTTCAGTTCCAGGCACCGGCTCAAACTTGCCATTTTCATATTTCGTTTCAACAATTTTCAATCCAATTAAGTTTCCCGCGGAATCCTTTATAAATTCTTGCGTTGAGATGGCATAGAGGCGCTCTCCTGCTTCTTCGTGCGCGCTACTGACTCGGTAAACAGCTGGATAAGTTGGCCATGGTTGAGAAGAAGGTCGTTCGTCAGAAGGTCTCGGCAAGATTTCGATCTGGGTAATTTCGGCTGCACCTTGGCGAATTACTGTGCCTAAGCAGTCTGCGCCGGTGTCGCCACCACCCAAGATAATTACTCGTTTCCCTTTTGCAGAGATTTTAGGTCCTTCTTTTAATTCACCGAGCGCTTGCTTGTTCCCCCAGGGTAGATACTCCATAGATTGGTAGACCCCGTTTGCATCTCTGCCTGGGATATTTAGTTCGCGTGCTTGAGTAGCTCCGACAGCGAGCACAACTGCGTCATATCGAGTTTTCAAATCTGTTGCTGTTAAATCAACTCCGACATTTACGCCAGCGCGGAACTGGGTTCCCTCTTGCTTCATTTGATTGAGGCGACGATCCAATATGGATTTCTCCATTTTAAATTCAGGTATCCCGTACCTTAGTAAGCCCCCAATTTTGTCGGCTCTCTCATAGACAACAACGGTATGCCCAGCTCTTGTGAGTTGTTGCGCAGCTGCCAAGCCGGCTGGACCAGATCCAATTACCGCAACGGTCTTTCCTGTTATTCGATCTGGAGGGAGTGGGCGAACGGTGCCTGATTGAAATGCCTCTTCAATTGTCCGCAATTCAATCTGTTTTATGGTTACCGGTTCCTGGTTGATACCAAGTACACAGGCAGTCTCACAAGGTGCCGGGCAGAGTCTCCCCGTAAATTCTGGAAAATTATTGGTGGTATGTAAACGATTAATCGCTTCAAACTTTTCATTTCGCCAAATCAGGTCGTTCCACTCTGGGATGAGATTTCCTAGCGGACAGCCCTGGTGACAGAAAGGAATTCCGCAATCCATACATCGTCCGGCTTGATTTCGTAGCGCACCAAATTCTTGCTCTTCGTAAACTTCCTTCCAATCTCTAATACGTACATCTACCGGGCGGCGTTTCGGAGTTTCACGATTGAAGCGAAGGAAACCTTTGGGATCAGCCATTAAGCACCTCAATAATTGCGGAATCAACTGACTTACCTGAACTTTCGGCGTTTGAAATTACCTTTAAGATTCGCGCGTAATCTCGCGGCATTACCCGAGTAAAGCGAGTGAGTGATTTCTGCCAATCTTTCATCAGAGAATCTGCAATTTTTGAGCCAGTTTCAGCAAAGAATTTTGAAACAATGGCAAAGAGCCGATCACTATCTTCGGCGGGAACAGGTTGCAAGTCAACCAATTCAGTATTGATCAGGCGCGCATCTAGATCTAATAGATAAGCCACACCGCCAGACATTCCAGCTGCAAAATTCCGACCAGTCTTTCCTAGAACTACGACCGTTCCACCAGTCATGTATTCGCAACCATGATCACCCGTGCCTTCTACGACTGCAGTTGCACCCGAATTTCTTACACAGAAGCGCTCGCCTACTACTCCTCGGACAAATATCTCACCACTGGTTGCGCCGTAACCAACTACATTTCCAGCGATTATATTCTTTTCGGAATCTAATTTGGCTTTTTCATCAGGTCGCACAATTAATCTACCGCCAGAAATACCTTTTCCAAGATGATCATTGACATCTCCATACAAGCGAATCGTCAAGCCACGTGGAATAAATGCACCCAAGGACTGGCCAGCTGAACCGTGAAGCGTTACATCGATTGTGTCTTCAGGCAGTCCCACGCCATCATAACGCTTAGTGATTTCAGATCCGAGAATCGTTCCGACAGTTCGATTTCTATTTGTAATTGGCATTGAAATTGTCGTGTGTTTACCGGACTCTAGAGCGGGTTTCGCTAATTCCAGAAGTTTGAAATCCAAAGCGCCAGCTAGACCATGATCTTGCGATATTTCACGTTTACGAGCCGGGAATTTACTCTGGCTCGGAAATTCCAGTATTGGAGAGAGATCAAGTCCAGAAGCTTTCCAGTGATCAATCGCTTTCTTGGTATCAAGTAACTCGACCTGACCAATAGCTTCATCTAGCGAGCGGAAACCTAACTTGGCAAGCCATTCACGGACTTCTTCCGCAATATATTCAAAGAAAGTTTCAACAAATTCCGGTTTTCCAGTAAATCGCTTTCGCAATTCGGGATTCTGCGTTGCAACTCCAACGGGACAGGTATCGAGGTGACAGACCCGCATCATCACGCAACCGGATACGACTAGCGGTGCCGTGGCAAAGCCATATTCTTCAGCACCAAGTAGCGCTGCGATAACCACATCTCTACCAGTCTTCATCTGTCCATCGGTTTGAACAACGATTCGATCACGTAATCCATTGAGAATTAAAGTCTGTTGAGTTTCAGCTAATCCCAATTCCCAGGGTGCACCAGCATGCTTTAGCGAGGTCAAAGGTGATGCTCCAGTTCCCCCATCATGTCCAGAAATCAAAACCACATCTGCATGTGCCTTGCTTACTCCGGCCGCAACCGTTCCGACACCGACCTGAGCTACTAATTTCACGTGAATTCTGGCATCACGATTTGAATTCTTTAAATCGTGAATCAACTGGGCTAAATCTTCAATGGAATAAATATCGTGATGCGGTGGAGGTGAAATCAATCCAACGCCAGGAGTTGAATGTCGGGTTTTGGCAATCCACGGATAAACCTTGTTACCTGGTAACTGTCCGCCTTCTCCAGGCTTCGCGCCCTGTGCCATCTTTATCTGAAGATCATCAGCATTTACTAGGTATTCGCTAGTTACTCCGAATCGCGCTGAAGCGACCTGCTTTATAGCGGAGCGTTTGGAATCTCCGTTAGACATTTTGATGTAGCGCTCAGGATCTTCTCCGCCTTCTCCAGTATTTGATTTACCACCGAGGCGATTCATCGCAATCGCTAGAGTTTCGTGCGCTTCTTGTGAGATTGATCCATAAGACATGGCACCCGTAGAGAATCGCTTTACGATGGAGCTAATCGGTTCAACCTCATCAATTGGGATGGGCTTACGCGAGCCCTCTTTAAAGGTAAATAGACCTCTCAAGGTCATTAGAGATTTAGCCTGCTCATCTACGCGCGAGGTGTAGCGGCGAAAAATGTCGTAGCGCTTAGCTCTCGTGGCATGTTGTAGAGCGAATACCGTTTCTGGATCGAATAGATGTGGCTCGCCATCGCGACGCCATTGATATTCGCCGCCAATTTGCAGGCGCATCGTATTTGGAATTTCGCCGCCAGGTGGATAGGCAATGTGGTGGCGCTTGATAGTTTCTTCGGCAATTACATCAATTCCGACTCCACCTAACCTAGAAGTTGTTCCTGCGAAATATTCATCAATAAGTTCTTGCGATAAACCAAGTGCCTCAAAAGTTTGAGCGCCCGTGTAAGAAGCAATTGTTGAAATACCCATCTTGGACATCACTTTCAAAACTCCCTTGCCGAGGGATTTGATTAAGTTATAAACCGCAGTTTCAGGCGTTACATCGGTGATTACACTTTGGAGTGCGAGATCTTCAGCGCTCTCCATCGCAAGATAAGGATTTACCGCAGCTGCTCCATAACCAACCAATAGCGCAACGTGGTGAACTTCTCTTACTTCTCCAGACTCGACAACTAAGCCAACCTGAGTTCGCGTCTTCTCGCGAATTAGATGGTGATGAACTGCGGCGGTCAATAACAATGACGGAATCGGCGCATTTTCTGCATCACCATCGCGATCAGATAGAACAATTATGTGCGCCCCATCCTTGATGGCTTGCGAAACTTCACGTCTAATCTCTTCGATTCGGCTCTTTAACCCCTCGCCCCCTTCAGCGATGGGGAATAGTCCCTTAACTTTGTAGGCAGTTAAACCCGGATGATTTCCATCCGCATTTATATGAATAATTTTTGCTAACTGATCATTATCAATAACGGGAAAATCAAGAGTGATTTGACGGCAGGATTCTGGGCCGGGATCAAGAAGATTGTGTTCTGGTCCGATTGAAACACCGAGCGAAGTGACTAACTCTTCTCGAATTGCATCCAGAGGTGGATTAGTAACTTGCGCAAAAATTTGGCTGAAGTAGTCAAAGAGCAGTCTTGGCTTTTCGGAGAGAACTGCAACCGGAGTATCAGTTCCCATAGAACCAATAGGTTCTGCGCCAGTTCTTGCCATTGGAGTGATGATTAGACGTAACTCCTCTTCGGTATATCCAAAAGCTCTTTGACGTCTTAATACTGAGGAATGAGGATAAAAAATATGTTCTCGAGTTGGAATATCCTTGAGATCTACTAGGCCATCTTTGAGCCACTGGCCGTACGGAGCTGCGTTAGCTAATTCGCCCTTAATTTCATCATCCTCAATGACACGTCCTGCTTCAAGATCTACCAAGAACATTTTTCCGGGCTGTAGTCGACCTTTTCTAACAACACGATCAGGGGGAATATCTAATACTCCGACTTCGCTAGCAAGAACTACTAATCCGTCATCGGTTACCCAAAAACGGCTCGGGCGTAAACCATTTCGATCCAACACAGCTCCAATGTATTGGCCATCGCTAAACGTTATACAGGCTGGTCCATCCCATGGCTCCATTAATGAGGCATGGAATCGATAAAAGTCTCTCCGTTCCTGTGTCATGGTGGAGTTCTTTTCCCATGCTTCTGGAATCATCATCAAAACTGAATGAGGTAGAGAACGTCCTCCAAGGTAGAGTAATTCAAGAACTTCATCGAATGAAGATGAATCACTACCTCCTGGATTTACGATCGGAAACAATCGTTTGATATCGCCGGGGATCAAATCACTTTCCAATAGAGCCTCTCGTGCAGCCATCCAATTTCTATTTCCTTTTAGGGTATTGATTTCACCATTATGCGCAATGTATCGATAGGGATGGGCTAATGGCCAAGATGGGAATGTATTGGTAGAGAATCTCGAGTGAACAAGTGCGAAAGGTGATACAAAGACTGGATCATTCAAGTCAATAAAGAATTTTGAGAGTTGATAAGTAGTTAACATTCCTTTATAGACCAGAGTGCGAGTCGATAAACCCGAAAAATAAATCGGTAGTGAATGTTCAACGCGCTTTCTAAATACAAAAACTCGGCGATCTAATCCGATTCCGCTTTCTTTAGAGAGACTTGAGAGAAAGATTTGTTTGAAATCAGGCATGACCGAAAGGGCAGTATCACCTAAGCTAGAGGAATCAACGGGCACATCTCGCCAGCCAAGAACTTTCAAACCTTCTTCTGTTGCAATTCTTTCAAGGCCAGATAAGTCACCAAAATTCTTAGGTACAAAGGCGATGCCAGTTGCGTAACTACCAGCTGGAGGCAATTCAAATTTAACATTTGAGCGAAGAAATTCATCTGGGATTCGCACCATAATTCCGGCGCCATCTCCGCTGTTTGGCTCGGCTCCCGAGGCGCCGCGATGATTTAGGTTACGAAGAGCTTGAAGTCCCTGCTGAACAATTTCGTGGCTTGCTTTTTTATTTAAGGTTGCAACCATGGCAACGCCACAGGCATCATGCTCGAAAGAAGGATCGTAAAGACCGCTTCGCTCCGGCAGAGCGCTGAATAGTCGTTCTTGCTTTGCCATCGTTCTCCATCTCGATTTTTTCAGAGTAACTTTAGTGGGACGTCGATGGCCCTAAGGGGTGAAAATTTACCAAATTCCCCCTAGATAGGCATCTGGAGGTACTACTCAAATCGTGTGGTAATCGCCTCACCGTGAGCCGGCAGGTTCTCGGCTTCCGCCAGTTTGACCACCTGAGCCGCAATTTCTGCGAGCGCTTCCTTGCTGTACTCAATCTGGGAAACATTCTTAAGAAAAGTGTTCACTGATAACGCGCTTGAGTGACAGGCGCATCCGCCGGTCGGAAGTACGTGATTCGATCCAGCTGCATAATCTCCCAAAGAAACGGGCGAATAAGTTCCTAGGAATATCGCGCCGGCATTTCTTACTTTATTTGCGAGTTTTTCGGCGTTTTCTATCAATAATTCTAAATGCTCGGGCGCATACGCATTAATTACTGAAAATCCATCATCTAACGTATCAACTAAAACAATTCCAGATTGTGCAGCACTCAAAGAAGTTTGGACACGTTTAGCATGCTTGGTGGCAGCTGCTCGTTCCGCCACAATTTCTTGCACTTTGTTACTTAACTCAACTGAGTTGGTTACTAAGATTGCGGCAGCGAGTTCATCGTGCTCGGCCTGGCTAATTAGGTCTGCGGCGACATGAACCGGATCTGCACTCGAATCGGCGAGCACCATAATCTCAGTTGGGCCAGCTTCGGAATCAATTCCGATTAATCCACGTAGGGCGCGCTTGGCTGCGGCAACATAAATATTTCCGGGCCCGGTCACAATATCAACACTCTCGCATAATTCAGGTACGCCATATGCAAACATAGCAACGGCTTGTGCTCCACCAATTGCAAAGACTTCATCAACATCAAGTAATCTACATGTAGCTAAAACAATCTCATCAGGTAATCCACCATTTTTCTTCTGCGGTGGAGATGCGACAGCAACACTTGAAACACCCGCAATCTGCGCCGGTACAACATTCATGATTACTGAACTTGGGTAAGTTGCTAGCCCACCCGGAGCATAAGTTCCGACGCGATCTACTGGAATCCATTTTCGAGTTACAGTTCCGCCCGCAGAAACCTCAGTTACTTTCGACACAGGTAATTGATCGGCATGAACTTTTCTCACCCGACGGATACTTTCCTCTAGGGCAGCCCGAACTTCTTTATCTAGATTATCTCGCGCCTTATCTAGCGCTTCGCCGCTAACCCTGATCGACTGTGGCCGAACTCCATCAAACTCTTCGCAGATATCTAGCAGATCGCTCTCACGAGCCTTCGCTACCCGTTGAAGAATTGGTTCAATTTTTTTAAGCGCATCAGATATTGAAAAATTTCCACGAGGTAGTGCGCGTTTGAGCTCAGACTTAGTAAATTTTTTACCTCGAAAATCTAGTTGGCGCATTGACACGAGATAAGTCTAATCTTTCAAAAGGATTGAGGTGGATTAATTCTTACCAAGGAACTATTTCGCGATCTTCCCAAAGAACTCCTGTTGTATCGCCTGCAGAGAATTCTCTTGTTGCCAACCAGATAGCAGTCTCGGCTCCTTCCGCTGCGCTACGAGGCGCATCAGGTCCGCCCATATCTGTGCGGCTATGGTTCGGACAGATTGCATCGACTAGAAAGCCACGACTTCCGTGACCAGTTTCATGAGCTAGATTTCTAACCAACGCATTGACGCCTGCTTTAGAGATTCGATACGGGGCTAATCCACCAGCGTTTCCAGGGCCTGACATTCTTCCGAGACAGGCCGAAAAAATAATGATGCGACCCTTTCTTGCTTCTGCCATCTTTGAACCAAATACATTTACCAAGCTAAACGTGGAATTTAAATTGATATTCATGACACGGTTCCACTCACTGTCTGTGGTCCTTAAGGTCTTTGCCATTTTCTCACTCATAACTCCATGAGCCAATACAACGACATCTGGGACCCCATATTTGCCGAGCATGGCATCTGCAATTAATCGGGATTGAGATTGATTTTCTAAATCTACTATTTCAAAATCACAACCAATTTCTTTAGCGGTAGCAGCAGCTCTATCTTTATCTTTCCCTACAATCACTACTTTATCTCCGCGTTTTACCAGCGCGCTGGCCACCTCTTTACCCAAGCCTCGACTTCCGCCGGTAACAAATGTGAGCCTCACGATGATGAGTCTAGGTTAACGACATCAGATAGCGGTGACATCTCAGCATGGAGCCTGCAGGCGGCGCGAATGATAGGAACACTTAAAATCGCCCCCGTTCCCTCACCAAGTCGAAGATCTAAGTCGAGAATTGGTTTTAGATTCAAATTTTCTGCAGCAATTTTGCTTGCTGGCTCAGACGAGAGATGACCTAAAAGTATTGAATTTCTGACTTCAGGTTTGATAGCAACCGCAACAAGTGCGGAAGCGAGAGTTGTTACTCCATCCAAAATAACTGGAATGTTTAGGCTTGCAGACCTAACGATCAACCCAACCATCGCAGCCAATTCAAAGCCTCCGAAATGACGGAGGATTTTCAATGGGTCTTCCTTTGAAGATAATTTACCAATCTGGTCCGCTACAACTAGTAACTTTGAATTAAAAACTTGGTCTGGAATGCCGGAACCTCTGCCTGTAACTTCTTCTGCCGTTGCTCCACAAAACACACCTATCAAGATCGCAGATGAAGTCGTGTTACCTATTCCTACTTCGCCGATGCTGATGCTTCTTGAGCCTCCTGCAATTAGCCGTTCTGCAGTTTTGGCTCCGACTTCAAGCGCCTGGTTGAGCTGTGATTCAGACATAGCCTCTTTCTGTCGAAAATCTAAAGTTCCAGCTGAAATAGTTTCATTTCGCACATTAATTGAGTGAATCCTCGAAACCGTCCCTAAATTAATTACCTCAAGATAAACATCTGAATTTCGTGCAATTACTGAGACTGCCGCATTCCCGTCAACAATCAAATCTGCCATGCGAGCTGTTATTGACTGGGGCCAAGGAGTTACTGAATCATCGGCTGCTACTCCGTGATCTGCGACAAAGATTGCAGCGCCGGCGGGATCTATCTTCGGCGCTTCACCAGTTATGTTTGAGATTTGAACAGCTATTTCCTCAAGGCGACCTAAAGAATCTTTTGGCTTTGCGCGCCCATCAATATGTGACCGGATTTCAACGGCGACTTCGGGAAAATTTCTAATTTTTTTACCTAATCCACGTTGCCATGCAGATTTTAATGAAATTTCATAATCAGAAAACGATTCTCTTATATCTTTTGAGGTAAACAAGAATTCCATACCAGCAGCTTGAGCAGCGAGTCGATCAATTTCGTTGTCACCTATATATAGAGCTTTTTCACAACTGATATTCATTTTTTCTAAGGCGACTTTGAGTGGCAGAGGAGAGGGCTTTTCTTCACCCACATCAAGACTTGAGACAAAAACTTCAAAATAATCAGCTATGCCACATTCCTCTAATCTATTTTTAATATCAGTTGAGTTAAAAACCTTGGAATTAGAAACTACGCCTAGTCGAAATTTTCCCGTTAGAGCACGAAGTAATTCGGCAACACCAGGCAGGAGTGACGCTCTGGATTTATCAGAATCATAAAATCTCTGTTCAACGAGTGTATTTCCCACATCAAAGAGAATGGCCTCAAATTCAACTAAATTATCCATGGAATCTTTCCAACTATCCCAAACTGTGCCACGAAGAAGACAAGAATCATCGTTTCACTAATTTGTTCCCCTGCTCCAAATGCATCGCCCACCATTCCGCCAATTTTTCGAATAACCCAGAGTGCGAATATTGATAGAGTCAAAAAGAGAATTACGCTCAGTAGAAGAAAATTTAATCCCATAATCGGCGCAATAAGTAAAACGGTTATCAGCGATCCAACAAGTGGCTCCCTCGCTCCAATTTCTCGAGAGACGCTTGCGCCCATTCCATCATGACCAGATGTCGCCGGAAATAGCATTAGAAAAATTGGAACCACTCTTGAGAGGGTGTGTAGAACAATTAGTGTAAATAGACCATCGCGCGGTGAAAGCGCCGATAAAAGGCAGACTTGCAGAATTAGCTGGAGTGAGATTGCGGCTACTCCATAGGTTCCATGGCGTGAATCTTTGAGAATCTTCAACCTCTCTTCTCGATACCAGCCGCCAATTAATCCATCACAAATATCTGCTAGCCCGTCTAAATGAAAGGCCCCTGTGATTGCTACTGTAACTAAAATTGAGATAGATGCAGAAACAAGTGGCGGCAGAATCGCGGAAGATAAGTAAAAAACTAAGCCACCAGTTAGACCAATGAACACTCCTATTAACGGAAATAACGCAGCACTTCTTCGCAAACTTATTTGGGGTCCGTGATTGATTGGAATTCGTGTTAAGAAAGCGAGTGCAACTTTCAGGTCATTTAACATCAATTATTCCTTTTAGAACCAGCGGTATTCCAAATTTCATGATCACTACTTGATCACAAACTTTTGCAAAAGCGACATTCATCTGTCCCGAAAGATCTCTGAACTTTCTGGAAATTGGGTGCATTGGCACAATGCCTTCACCTGTTTCATTTGTAACAAAAACTACAGTGGTGTTGATATACCTGCCAGCTTCGATAACATTTTCAAAATCTGGTTCGATGTTTTCCAACATCAGATTTGAAAGCCAGAGCGTTAAACAATCCACTATCACTATGTCGTAATCGCTAGCTTGGGTCAGAACTTTTGCCAGTTCCCGCGGTTCTTCGATTAAATCGTATTCGCTGCGACGTTCATCTTTATGTTTTGCTATTCGTTGCTCCATCTCATCATCAACCGCTTCAGCTGTTGCTACGAATAAGGCACGTTTGCCAGCGTCAATTGCGCTATTTCCAAGTGAGAGGGCGTATGAGCTCTTGCCACTTCTAGCGCCGCCTCCAATGAGAGTTAACATTAAATCTCTTCGATTCGCATCTTATTTGCGACTATTACTGTGTGGCCGTCTTCAAGTGTGTGGACGCTTATTCCATGATCAAAGGCGCTTTTCAGTTCTTCGGAGTGAATCACCGATGAGGAATTTCCATCAAGCAGGACTATACCTTCGCGCATCAAAATGATTCGTTCTGCGTACATCGCGCCCAGGGTTATGTCGTGCATCGTGGATAGAACTGTTATTCCCTCCTTTTTCAGTAATTCAATCTGATTCAATGTTGCAATTTGATGATGGAGGTCTAGCGCGCTAGTCGGTTCATCCATGAGAATTATTTGGGGCTCTTGAACAATGGCTCTCGCTATCAACACGCGTTGCAACTCTCCACCCGAAATTCGTGTTACCTGTTGATCTTGTAGACCAATTAGTTGCATCGCCTCTAAAGTTTCATATACCCGAGCTTTTCCTTCGCGTCGCTCTCTTCCCCAGCCGTCTCTCTTTGCTCGGCCGAGCGTCACATATTCCCGAACTGTCATTCCAAGTGGAACCTGCGGTCTTTGCGGAACATAAGCGATATTTCTTTTCAAATCTCTAAACGCTTCAATCTCGCCAAATTTAATTGAACCCGAATAAGGATTCATTCCTAACAAAGATGTGAGAAGTGTTGTCTTTCCTGCGCCGTTAGGGCCAATAATTGATGTCCAAGTGCCTGTCGGGATTTCAAGAGAAATCGAATCTAGAACAGTTTTATTGCCGTAACTTACAGAGAGGTTCTCAACTTTGATCATAGATTTTTACTCCTCGTTCTAAGTATAAAAAGGAAGAATGGCGCACCAATAAAAGCCGTGATAACTCCGATTGGTATTTCAGCAGGAGTAATAAGTGTTCGAGCTCCGAGATCCGCCAGAACTAGAAAAGCGGCTCCAAAGAGTGCAATCGCCAATAGCGCTCTATTGGTAGCTTTCTTAGTTAAGCGCTTAACGATGTGAGGTACAACAATTCCAACAAATCCAATCAATCCACTAACCGATACCGCCGTCGCCGTAGCAAGTGTCGCAGCACATACCGCAATAATTCGAATTCTGTTTGGAGAGACTCCGAGCGAAAAAGCTTCTTCGTCACTCAACATAAGGGCATCTAAAATTTTTGAAACACTAAAAAGTATGCCTAGGGCAATAAAAATATAGAGAGCAGCCCATCGAACACTCGACCATTCAGCAACTGTAAGTTCGCCCAGAATCCACGAATAAACCGGCCTTAAAACTTCGCTATTTCGCTGTTGTAAAAATGTTTGTACTGCGGTCGCAAACGATCCAATTGCAATTCCAGACAGTAAAAGTGAACCCGGATCTGAGTAAAGCCTGCCCGCAACTAAGAAGGTTGCGATAACCGCCAGGATGCCACCGATAAATGCAAAGATTGGAAGTGATGGATAGAAATCTGCTCTTGCCACAGTGATTGCGATAGTGGCGCCGAGTCCAGCACCTGCCGCGGCGCCGAGAAGATATGGATCAGCTAGTGGGTTGCGAAAAACTGTTTGGTAAACCGCACCGCTCGTTGCTAGCGCTGCGCCAACCAATGCTGCTAGCGCAACTCTTGGAAACCTTATTTCAATTAACAACGAGCGTTCTTGGTCACTCAATATTGTTTCACGCCCCAGGAGTGTATGAATTATTTCAATTGTTTTTATTTGGACTGGTCCAATTGTTATTGCAACGGCACAAACAATAAGAAGGAAGATTCCTGCTATTAAAGTCCATTGCCAACGCCAAATTGGCTTTAATTGAATTTCGCTCATTTAATTGATTTCGCTACCAATTCATAGAAATCTACTATGCGTGGGCCCCAGCGCGACGGGATATCAGCGGGAAGTTCAATTATGCGCACGTTTTTTACCGCAGCGATTGACTGCCAACCAGGTCTCGCCTTGACTGTTGACACGCTTTCACCGTATTGAGCATCAGCCAAAAAGATAATTTCCGGATTGCTTTGAATCAAGTACTCAGCGCTAAGTTGGGGATATCCGGATGAGTCAGCGCCGCTAGCGGAATCAGCCACATTTATTAAGCCTAAATCTCGATAAACATTTCCGATGAAGGTTTTTGATGTCGCCGTATATAAAGTGTTGTCTAGCTCGTGGAAGAAACTCTGACTCTTGATTCTCTTACTTGTCTTAATTACTGTAGCAATTCGCTTCTTCATAGTATGGATTAGATTTCTTGCCTTTGCTTGCTGGTCTACTGCCCTACCAATTTCAGTAATTTCGCGGTAAACATCGCTGAGATTTCGAGCAGCCGCTTCCATCATCACCGGAATCCCTAAATTTGTTAGAGATTTGTGGATAGCATCTGATTTAGCCGAATCCTTATTTAGGATTACAAAATCTGGATTGAGCGCAACGATTGCCTCTAAATTTGGAGCAAATCCACTTAAGGCGCTCCTGGGTGCATTTGCTGGATAGTTCGAATTGTCATCAACAGCAAGTACTTGTGGACCGGCTTTAATGGCAAAAAGAATTTCAGTTGCTGATGGAGAGAGTGAAATTATCCGGAGAGGTTTAGCTGGAAGTTTCGTAGCAAAACCAGCGGAAACGATATTAAGTGGATACTTGGTTTGATTTTCTCTAGCGATAGCGCTGGCTGCGCTCGATAAAAGTATAGATAGTGCCAGAACTGCGACGCCAAACTTTCTTATGCGCCTAAACATAAAAACTCCCCCAAACTTTGTTGAGGGAGAAAGGGGGCTTTCGTGAACTGCCGGAAAGACCCGACCTTCCTCCGAGATCGGTTAATTCGGCGTCTGCACTAGGCGACCTGGCTTAGATCTTTCGATCTTCACAGTTGCGGGAACAGCGCCGGGATCAAACCGGACTTCGCTAAACGCAACGCCCCTGTCGTCGAATTTGGTTCGTCGACAGTTGGGCGAGCGTAGCACTTCTTTGCTAGCACAAAGCCAAACCCCCGCGCCTTAGGGCACGGGGGTTTGTATCTAGTTCGAGTTACTTAATCTTTGCGATCTGTTCTTTCGCCTTGGTGTAAAGCGGACCAGTTATCTGGGCGAAGCCCTTCTCTGGATGCTTAGTTGGACATTTATCCAACATATAGGTCAAGAACTCCTTAACAATCGTCTGTTTCTCTGCGTTCTTACCAGAAGCATATGCGAGCGCGTAGGAAGTTGTACCAATTGGATATGCGCCGGGAATCGGCTTTTCAAAGTTCACATCCACAGTTCCATTTTCGTTTATTGTGCCGCCACCCAAGAAAGCTGAAGTTCCGGCAGCATCTGGCGCCACAAACTCACCGGCCATGTTTTGAACATAAGCGACCGGAAGTTTATTGTCGAGTGCAAAGCTGAGTTCTGAATAGGTGATACCACCTACTGTTCGCGCAACTCCAGCGGCATTCGCAGCTGAACCTGAAGCGCCTTGGAAGTTAAAGAATGTGGAGATGTTATTCGGAGTGCCGTTGGAGAACGTTGTGTTCTGAGCTTTTGGCCAGAGTGAACTGTTTCCATTTGCTGCATTAGCTCCGCGTAAAAAGCGAGTGAAGTTCTCAGACGTTCCAGATGAGTCGGTTCTATACCAGACAGTTATTTGTTGATTCGGAAGATCGATATTTACAGTCTTGGTCTTATAACGTGCGATATCTGGCTTACCTTTTTTATCAAGAACTGGCACAGTCTTGGTTACTGACTGCCCTTTAGAATTCTTAACTGTAACTTTCTTGGTCTTAAAGACGGGGGTCTTCACAGTCCGTTCGTTGTCTTTAGCAAGATCAGGGTGGTTCCAATTGGTGATGAAACCAGAAAATATCTTGGCTAGCGATGCTGGCGATAAATAGATGGGCTCTTTTACCGTAGGGAGGTTGTACATAATTGCAATTGGTGCCGCATAAACAGGTGCATAAATTAGATTTGCGGGCGCGCCTGAAGAATATGGCGCATCAGAATTGGCAAAATCGACTAGGTTTCCGGTGAAATCAGAGCGACCTTTTCCAGAGCCACCGCCCGTGTAATTAACGGTATGGCCCGTATCAGCAGCGAAATCGACTTTACAAGCATCAACTAGCGGAGCGGCAAAAGTTGCGCCGCTGCCATTGATTGATCCGGCGTATGCTGGTGAAGCTACTAATAGAAGTGCTGAAGTGGCGATTGCAATGCTCGCCATTTTCTTACTTAACATTCTTCCCCCTCGTTTGGACTTCGTTGTAGTGGAATTTATGGCGTGAATGAAAACTCCGCCATCACAGTCAGCAAACGCCTGATGTAGTTTTAGTTAACAACTGGTGTACAGAATTTGTGTGATTAACCAAATCTTCCAGTGACGTAATCGAGAGTTCTCTTATCTTTTGGGTTAGAGAAAATCTCGGATGTGCTTCCAAATTCAATCAATTTTCCGGGACCGCCATCGGAGAGGAGAAATCCCGTGTAGTCCGAAACGCGCGCAGCCTGCTGCATATTATGAGTCACAATCACAATTGAGATGCTCTCTGATAGTTCTCTAATGGTCTCCTCAATACGCAGCGTTGATCCTGGATCAAGTGCAGAACAAGGCTCGTCCATCAAGAGCGCCTTCGGATTTACCGCCAATGAACGAGCAATACAAAGTCTCTGTTGTTGTCCACCAGATAGCGCTCCACCATATTCATCAAGACGATCTTTTACTTCATCCCAAAGTCCGGCCCGAACCAAACAGTTTTGAAGTAACTCTTCTTGATTATCGACTTTCAATTGCGCCAACTTGATTCCTGATAGTACATTTTCGCGAATCGTCATTGAAGGAAACGGATTTGGTTTTTGGAAGACCATTCCAATTTTTAGACGAATCTTGGTTACATCAACTCCCGCTCCGTAAATATCTTTTCCGCCGAGTAGAACATCACCTGCTAAGGCAGCTGTTGGAATAAATTCATGCATGCGGTTGAGAATTCGAATGAAAGTTGATTTTCCGCATCCCGAAGGTCCGATTAGAGCAGTCACGGTCCCCGGCGCAAAATCCATCGATATGTCCTCGAGAACTAGCTTCTTTCCAAACCAAGCATAGATATTTCTTGCCTCAAGTCCCATGCCTTCGATGATTTCGCGCTCGGTGCTACGAGGCTGGCTCTGCGAAGCAACTGAAGCCAAGGAGGATGGAGTCACCCTAGTTTCTCTTGTCTGTGTTTTCATATCTTTCCTTTCGCTATCGCCTATTTCTTGAGTCATCGTCTAGCACCTTTGGTTCTTCCGAAATACCTTGCTAGTGAGAAGAAAATAAATACCATCATCATCAAGACAATTACACCTAGCCAAGCTCGCTGAATTGACTCCGGATTACCTAATGAATAGTTCTTCCAAACGTAAAATGGAAGTGCTGAACTATTTCCCTCAAATGGATTTAGATTTAGAGCATCGGCCCCACCAATGGTTAAAAGTAATGGCGCAGTCTCACCAGCTACTCTGGCGATTCCAAGAATCACTGAAGTTACTAATCCACTTTTTGCTGCTGGGAGAATTATCATGGCAATTGTGCGCCACTGTGTTGCGCCTAAGGCCAATCCTGCTTCTCGTAAATCATTCGGTATCAATTTGAGAACTTCCTCCGAAGTTCTGGCAACTGTGGGAATCATTAAGATCGCAAGCGCGCCCGCGCCCGCCATAACGTTATAACTGTTACCTAGTCCAATCATCCAAACTGCGTATATGAATAGGCCAGCGACGATTGATGGGATGCCACTCATTGCCTGAACGAAGAAACGTACTAGCGCTGCAAATCTGCCTTTGACCTCAACGATGTAAAGAGATGCCAAGAATCCAATCGGTGTACTTATGATCGTAGCTAGGGCAACCACATAAAGAGTTCCGACAACCGCATGAAGCAAACCGCCTTCTGTTAGAGGTGAATCTGCGGAAGCTAAGGACATGTCTCGTGTAAAAATCCCCCAAGACAGTCCACCAATTCCTTTGCGTACGATTTCAAAAAGTAAAGATGAGAGCGGAATAATTACAAATGCAGCCGCTACATAAACAAAAACCGTGCTCACACTATTTAGAGCTGCTTTTCGGTCCCGCCTTAACCAACTTATTGTCGCTGAGGTAAAAACTGCCATAGCTATTAGCGCAAAAGAGAAACCAAGGCGTCCCTTAAGTGGAGTAATCGCGACAATTGCTAAGGTTGCAAAAGCGGTGAAGAAAGCGCCAAAAATTTCAGGAGCTAAATTCCTTACTTTCGGCCGCCATGGTTTAGTGGGCTTAACTGCGAGAGTGCTCATTAGCCCTTCCTAGCGGTTCTATTAATGATGATATTTGCAATGAAATTAACAAATAAAGTAACTATGAACAGGACAAAACCAGCAGCCATTAGCGCCTGTAACTCAACCGCATCAGCTTCACCGAATTTATTTACGATCATTGAGGCCACGGATCCGCCAGCGCTTAACAATATTTCTATGCGGATGTCGTAAACCAGATTCAAAACGGTATATACCGCGACCGTCTCTCCAAGTGCTCGTCCAAGACCAAGCATGGCGCCACCAATTACTCCCCCGATACCGTATGGAAAAACAACCGCTTTAATCATTGTCCATTTAGTAGCGCCTAATGCATAAGCCGATTGAATTCGATCCGGAGGAGTTTGCGCAAAGACTTCACGTGAGATTGAAGCAACAATCGGAATAATCATGATTGCCAGAACTAAGCCGGCGATAAAAGGAGATCGTGAATAAGCGGGAGCTGGCATATCAAAAATAGGAATAAAACCCAAATACTTATGAATCAACTTTGCCCAATATTCGGCATGCGGCATCAGGATGAAATAGCCCCAAAGTCCGAATACAACGGAAGGAATGGCTGCCATAACATCTATGACGACAACCATCGGGCGTTTAATCCATTCGGGTGCGTAATAAGAGAGGAAGAGTGCGGCGCCTACAGCAACTGGAACGCCAAAAATTACAGCAAGAATTCCAATTACAAGAGTTCCATAAAGCATTGCACCTATTCCGTAAGTTGCAGCAATGCCCTCTTCGGGAATAGCGTCCATCCAATCAAAACCTGTTAGAAAGCGAAGTCCTTCACTACGCATAACCTCAAATCCGTTAAAAACTAAGAAGAATGCAATTAGCGCAAGAATTGCCAGAGTCGATAATCCGCCAGTCGTAACAATCCCTCGAAATACACGATCTGAGAATCTAGGTACGGTCGTAATTTCACGCGGCAGTGGAAGAGTTTTTGGCTGATCCAGTGTTGAACTCACGGCGCCATCTTTGGCGTAAGCGACGGAAAAAGGGGGTATTCAAGGTTAAGAGAAGGTGAACGAAGGGTGAAGATTGAGGCCTCAATAGACTTATCTATATGGGCAGCGACTTACCTTTCCTGGTCTGGGTCGATTGCGAGATGACCGGGCTTGATACCGAGCGTGATGCTTTAGTTGAGATTGCGGTCTTGATAACAGATGCACAGCTAAATGTAATTGGGGAAGGCGTCGACAAGGTTATCCGCTGCGACCAAGCCAAACTTGATGGAATGAACGATGTTGTCCGCAACATGCATCAGGAGTCCGGACTGCTTTTGGAGATTCCAAATGGTTGCTCGCTGGATGAAGCGGACCAAGCTATTTATGAATACCTCACAAAGTATGAAGTAACCCCAGGTAAATCCCCACTAGCGGGGAATTCAGTTTATATGGATCGCATGTTCATCGCTCGCGACCTTCCTAAACTCAACTCATTTCTCCACTATCGCACCATAGATGTATCCACTATCAAGGAACTTGCTCGTCGTTGGTATCCAAAAACTTACTTTTCGGCACCAGCCAAAGAAGGAAATCACAGAGCCCTTGGTGATATCAGAGATTCAATTGACGAATTAGATTATTACCGTTCAACAATTTTCCAAAAGTCACCATGAAGCCAATAAAGATTGACCGATCTAAACGGGAATCCCATTTCCCTGCAATTGAAAAACGATATGGCGAACCTATGAGTTACTGGTTCTCTCAGATGAAAAAAATGAAAGAAAGAAAATACCCCGAGCAAATTGCATTTCTTAAAGAAAATTTTGGCTTCAGTCAAGCACATGCAAATGCTTTAGTTATGTTTATAAGAGGATCTAAATTATCTCGTCGCTTTGAAACGCCAAAGGAACTTTTTGAATCTATCAATAATTCTCAAGCCAAAAAAGCTAAGGAAATATTTTCAGCTATTAGAAGTAGTCATCCTAAGTTAAAGCTGGTAGTTGCTTGGAATCAACCAATGTTAAAACTAGGTGATAAATATGTATTTGGGCTGAGCTTTGCAAAAAAGCATATTCTGATAGCTCCGTGGAACCCTAAAGTACTTTCAATTTTAAAAAGTCGATTGAAGGGCTATGAGGTAAATAAGAAGACCATCCGTATACCCAACGATTGGAAAGTGGATAAGAAACTATTAAAGGATATGGTCGCTGAAACTTTAAAGAGTCTTAAGAGCTAGATTTCGCCGCGGCGGCGTTTGGCTAGACGCCAGTGGAAAAGATATAGCGGCGCCGCTACTAGAAGGGTGGCGGCCGAGGTCACGATAGATTTGAATGCCTGTCTTCGATTCTGATCTAAATAGCCCTGTTTAATTTGATCTGGAGTTAGACCATTTGTATTTTGATTGGCCGGAGCATATGGATCGAAATAACCCGGATCTGGCCATGCTGCATCTATCACTCCCCGAACCACTGCAACTAATGAGAAGAGGCATATCAAAATGGCAATGAGTGAAACTGCATAGATATAGAGCGAGTACCAGTCGATGCCATCATGTCTTATCGGTGCGGGTGATGTTTTCGCTGGCGCCTTACGCTTATTTGCCAGAGGACAAGCATCTCATCTTCTCAATTAGAATTGGAATATGAGCCTGCCAAAAATAATCCTTTTCTATGGATTCGCTCTAGTCGCAGATCCCGAAGCGCTGCGACTGTGGCAAGTCACGCTCTGTGAGTCGTTAAACCTTAAGGGTCGAATTCTTATTTCTAAGCATGGAATAAATGGCACGCTCGGTGGCGATATGGATGACTTGAAGAAGTATGTCCGCCAAACTAAACAGTATCCAGGATTCAAGAAGATTGACTTTAAATGGTCCGAAGGAACTGGCGATGATTTTCCACGTTTAAGCGTCAAAGTTCGCGATGAACTTGTAGCTTTTGGCGTTGCAGACGAGATCAAAGTCAATGAAAAAGGTGTGATTGGAGGTGGCCAACACTTATCTCCAGAAGAAGTTCATCAGCTAGTTGAGGCGAAGGGCGATGATGTAGTTTTCTTTGACGGCCGAAATGCTTATGAAGCGAAGGTCGGCCGCTTCAAAAACGCAGTTGTCCCAGATGTAAAAACTACTCACGATTTCATCTCTGAAATTGAGAGCGGAAAATTCGATTCACTTAAAGAGAAGCCGATAGTTACTTATTGCACTGGTGGAATTCGATGCGAAATTCTCTCAACAGTTATGAAAAATCGCGGATTTAAAGAGGTTTATCAGATTGCTGGCGGCATAGTTCGTTATGGCGAGACTTACGGGGATTCCGGTTATTGGGAGGGCTCTCTTTATACCTTTGATGGTCGAATGACTGTCGACTTTACTGAACGAGCTACCATGATTGGTGAATGCGACTTGTGTGGTAGCCCGACTAAGAAATTCCAAAACTGTACCGAGCCAACATGCCACCATCTCTATTTACTATGTGAAAAATGCGGTAGCCGTGCTCATGAAATTGAATGTAATCACGTAAATGCCTCGTAAGAAATTGACTGATTCAGACGATAAGTATTCTCGCGGCGTTGTCGCCATCTCTGCTGGATCTAAGAAGTTTCCGGGGGCTGCGATTCTTACAGTGGGTGGTGCGCGCAGAGGAAATGCTGGCTATGTGAAGTTTCTATCTAAAGAGTCGCGAATTGCTGATTTAGTGGTTGGTAAGTTCCCCGATGTTGTTCCAATTCAAACTCTGGATAAAGAAAGAGTTGATGTACTAGGTGTAGGACCAGGTGCCAGCCATTGGTCCGTTATTCCGGTTGACCTACCCTTAGTTCTCGATGGCGAGATGATTACTTTTGCCACAACTCCACAATTTAGGAAACGTAAGGCTTACTCCATAATCACGCCCCACGAGGGTGAATTACGATATTTAGGAAAAAGTTTTTCAAATCGAATAAGTGAGGTTGGTCGGGAGCGTATCGCTAGAGAAATTGCCAATAAATTTGATGTGATTGTGGTTCTGAAAGGACATCAGACTGTAATTGCAAAACCGGGTGACGTTTCAATAGTAGATCGAATAGGTGGACCTGAACTTGCAACAGCTGGGAGTGGGGATATTTTGGCGGGTCTAATTGGTTCATTTTTAGTCGCGAACAATGCCGACCCCTACAAACTGGTATGTGATGCGGTCGACATACATTCTCGAGCGGGGAAAGAGGCTAGTAATCGTTATAAATCGGTTACCGCCGTAGAAATCATGGAGTATTTAGCGCAGGTTTGAGGGCCGTAACAGTAAGTGATTAGATTGCGATATGACAGATTCTGCTCGCGGTAAAGAGGTCTTTGATCTAGATCGTAAATACGTTTTTCACTCATGGTCAGCACAAGCGCAAATCTCTCCCCTGCCTGTTGCCGGCGGTAAAGGTTCTTATTTCTGGGACTTTGATGGCAAACGCTATTTAGATTTCTCCTGTCAATTAGTTTTTACAAATATCGGTTTCCAGCATCCGAAGGTAATTGATGCAATTAAGAAACAAGCTGATACTTTGGCAACAATTGCGCCTCAAGTCGCAAATGATGTGAGAAGTGAAGCGGCCCAGAGAATTGTTGGCTTAGCAGGTTCAAAGTTTTCCAAAGTATTTTTTACAAACGGCGGCGCCGATGGCATCGAGAATGCGATTCGAATGGCTCGTCTCCATACCAATCGCCACAAGATTCTCTCTTTCTACCGCTCCTACCACGGCAATACTTCGTCTGCGATTTCAGCAACTGGCGATCCGCGCCGTTGGCCAAATGAATTCGCCTTTGGGCACGTTCACTTTTTTGGGCCTTATTCATATCGCAGCGCATTCTGGGCTAACAATGAAGAAGAAGAATGCCAACGCGCTCTTGAGCATCTTGAGAATGTGATCATCTTTGAAGGTTCAAAAACTATTGCTGCAATTTTGATTGAGTCGGTTGTTGGAACAGCAGGTGTCTTAATGCCTCCCAAAGGATATTTGGAAGGTGTTCGAGTTCTCTGCGATAAATATGGAATTCTCTGGATTGCCGATGAAGTTATGGCAGGTTTCGGTCGCACCGGTAAATGGTTCGCCTATCAACATTCTTCGGTGGAACCAGACTTGATCGTCTTTGCGAAGGGTGTGAACTCTGGATATGTACCTCTAGGCGGAGTGGTGATCTCCTCTCCAATCAGCGAGACTTTCAATGATCGAGTATTTCCAGGCGGCCTCACATATTCGGGACATCCACTGGCTTGTGCCGCCGCTGCCGCCACGATTGATGTGATGAAGGAAGAGAAGATTGTGGAACATGCCGCTCAAATTGGTGAGGAAGTTATCGGACCGGCGCTGCGCGAACTAGCTAAGAAGCATAAGTTAATCGGAGAAGTTCGTGGCCAAGGCGTCTTCTGGGCGTTAGATCTTGTGACAGATCGTGCAACAAAAGCTCCGCTGGCTCCATATGGTGGAACCAGCCCCGCTATGACTGAGATTGTTACTGAGTGCAAGAAGCGTGGATTGATGCCATTCAATAATTTCAATCGTATTCACGTTGTGCCGCCATGTAATGTCAGTAAAGAAGAAGTTTTAGAGGGTATAAAGATATTGGATGAAGCGCTCGCAATTGCGGGCAAGTACTACGAAGGTAAGGAGTAACGTGACTGCAAAGCGAATCACTCATTTCATCAATGGTGAATCTTGGAATGGCACTGCCAGCCGAACCGGAGATGTTTATAACCCCGCAACTGGAGAAGTGACGGGAAAAGTTGATTTTGCAGATAACGCAGTCGTAGATCAAGCTGTTTTGGCGGCAACCGATGCCGCAAAAGAGTGGCGCAAAGCTTCGCTCGCAAAGCGCGCCCAGGTTCTTTTTGCATTTCGCGAAATTGCCAATGCTCGCAAAGAGGAACTAGCCAGAGCCATAACAGCAGAACATGGAAAAGTATTTTCCGATGCGTTGGGTGAAGTCACTCGTGGACTTGAGGTCGTGGAATTTGCATGCGGAATCCCACACCTCTTAAAAGGTTCATATAGCGAAAATGTATCGACGAGCATCGATGTTTATTCGATCCGCCAGCCGCTTGGGGTCTGTGCAATCATCTCTCCGTTTAATTTCCCAGCAATGGTTCCAATGTGGTTCTTCCCGATTGCAATTGGGGCGGGTAATGCAGTAATCGTCAAACCAAGTGAAAAGGATCCAACTACATCAATTCTGACGGCGCAATATCTGAAAGAAGCCGGTCTACCCGATGGTGTTTTCAATGTAGTGCATGGCGATAAGGTGGCCGTTGATCGCATTTTGGAACATCCAGATATTGCATCTGTTTCATTTGTGGGATCAACTCCAATTGCAAAGTACATTTATGAGAATGGAACAAAAGCTGGCAAACGTGTTCAAGCGCTTGGTGGCGCCAAGAATCACATGTTGGTTCTCCCCGATGCTGATTTAGATCTTGCTGCCGATGCTGCAGTTAACGCGGGCTTCGGTTCCG
>Ga0194133_10000594_pt1 | contig 70943 bp, 76 predicted proteins | sample TA2KigOf40mmetaG_FD_155448 | JGI IMG/M metagenome (GOLD analysis project Ga0194133, IMG submission 155448) | Freshwater microbial communities from Lake Tanganyika, Tanzania - TA2015055 Kigoma Offshore 40m | ecosystem: Environmental > Aquatic > Freshwater > Lake | place: Tanzania: Lake... | reverse complement strand
GCAGAGGAAACGTCAAAGTATCTGGCGGCTTCTTTAGCTTTAACAAAAGGCATTTATCCATTTATAATATAATATATAATTTTTTCTTTAAGCTGATTTTTTTCAAATAAGCGTTTTAAGCGGTTTTAACTATCTGCCTGGGATATTTATGCATGCCAACAAGTTTGGAAGTGGGAACACATTTTTCTCATGGATATAAGAAACTTTGTTTCTTATATTTACCCTCAACATAGCTTCTTTCACAATTTAGTTGAGGGAGCTGGTGAAGTTGCAGAAGGAGTAGGTGAGCACCTTCTTGAAGGATGAATTGCTAGCCTTCTTTAGAATTCATTCTTAACAAAAAATTGATATAAATTTTTGTTATTAACTTTTACTAAAAATGAAATTGATTATTTTATTAAGCGTTTTATCAACAGCATTCGCTGATATCGCAAATTTGCAAACAATTGCAACACCAAGGTTTAATTTAGCTGCCGCCAATCTAAATGAATTAGCATTCTTTGCTGGAGGTCAAGATAACAATGGGAATATTTTTAGTTTGATAAATATTTACAATATTACATCAAATGATTGGTCAACTTATCAATTAACAATTGCTAGATATTCTCTCACTGCTGTTTCTTTCAAAAATCTAGCATTTTTTGCAGGAGGTTACGATTTAAACGGTAATTTTCAAAATACAGTTGATTATTACAATTCCTCTTCTAATTCTTGGGGAGTTACCTATTTATCACAAGCAAGATATAATATAGCATCAACTTATTTGAATGGAATATTACTTTTTGCTGGCGGTCAAACATCTTTTCTTTCCACAAGTCAAGTCGTTGACATATACAATTGTGTAACTGGAAATTGGAATGTATCCCAATTATCGATATCAAGAGCAACCATCGCCGCAACTTCTTTACCCAATTTAGGCTTAGCCTTTTTCTCTGGTGGAAGAAATGCTGCTGGAATCGCTAGTCAGGTTGTCGATATTTATTCACAGACTGCTGGTAACTGGTCATCAATTCAACTACAAGTTCAAAGATTTGGTCACGCATCAAGTTCTCTTCCTAGTAAAGGATTAGTATTCTTTGCAGGGGGACAAAATGGCATATTTAATCTATTGAGTAGTATTGAGATATACAATGCAATCTCCAAATCTTGGATGCCAATGTCCCAATTATCTATTGCAAGGACAAGTTTGATTGCTCTATCATTAGATAGTAAAGGGATGGTTTTCTTTGGAGGTGGTCAAAGTAACTCAGCTTCGAGTAATGCAGTAGATATTTATTTGAGTGACAATATTCAAACATCAAGTTTGCAAACAGGTAGCACTTTGCTTACAGGAACCGCTTTCGTCGAACAAGAAATATTTATTTTTGCCGGAGGTCAAGATTCTAATGGAAATGCAATTGCTACCATTTCAACTCAAGGAACTAACCAAGCAGGATTTTACATTAGTATTAATCCTACACAAACTTTAATATGTCCTGCATCATTTTACTGTCCATCATTCACAGCTGTTCCAATCATATGTCCTGTTGGCTATTATTGCCCTCAAGGAAGTGTTAGCCCAACGCCCTGCCCTGCTGGAACTTATTCTGCAACTCCTGCAGCTGCTTCAATACTTTTTTGTACAAAATGTTCTGCAGGAACTTATAGTTCATTACCGGCACAATCTAGTCAAGGAAGTTGTATAGCATGTGCTCCTGGATATTACTGTCCTGTTGGCTCAATTAATCCAGAACCATGTAACTCCAACTATTATTGTCCAACACCTGCATCTACAATACCTTGTCCGGTTGGTACATATTATGGAGGTGTTTTTGCAACACAACAATCTAGTTGTAAACAATGCGAGCCTGGATATTATTGTCCTGGAAACGGTCAAGCTAAAAGAGCTTGTATCGTTGGAACATATTCATCGAATATGGGACAAAACGAATGCTTATCTTGTATAGAAGGACATTACTGTTCGTATGGTTCAATTAATCCAATCATTTGTTCTGTGAACACCTTTGCATTGAAAGGAGCTGGTGCCTGCACCCCCTGTATAAATGGACAATATACTGCCAATCAAGGGAGTTCTTCTTGCAAAACCTGTTCAGTTACAATTTATGATACATCTGGGTGGCAATGTTTATCTCATTATGAAAGATTAATTTTCGTTTTTGTTTGGATTGGTACCCTATTGTCTGCATTCATTACAGCCATTAAGATTTTTTATTTTATCAAAAATAGATTGAACAGTTTGAAGGAAAATGGCTTTAACCGGTCATTCTATAATTTTGTTTTCTTAGAAAAAGTTCTAGAAAATCGGAAGGAATCATTGACACTTATGCAAAATGATTTTTATTACGAGGAACCTATTAAAAGACAAGAATTTGAAAAATTAAATGAGATAGTTATGAATTTGAAGAAAAAAATTGAAAGCATTTAAAATTATTTTATAAGTATAGATAAAATGACTAATTGGTTACAGTCATTAGAAACAAACCCAACTGTACAGGGTTTATACCATCAGGTTTCTCCTTATGTTAACTCTTTGGAGAGCAAGGGAAGTGCCACCTGGAACACTCTCTTGAACGATGGAGTAAATTTTCTCCAGCATTTGGAAACAAATCCATAAATTTTCAAAAAAATTAATTATAAAATATAATAATAATTATGTTTATCAATAAAGAATCTAAAATACTAAAAATTTTACTATTGCTTGTATTTTTAGTAATTTTTGTATCTGTTGTTTTATTTGTATGGTTTGGAAATGGCAAAAGAACAATTACAAACACTATTTCTATTACAATTTAGATTTATAAAAATTGAAATAATCTAAAATTATTTTATTTGTAAAATAAAATGAACACCTTAACAAGTTTGATATCAAACCCACAGGTTGAGTCTTTGCTCTCCAGCCCAAAAGTGCAGAACGACGTTAGTCAATGTATCCAATTCTACAATTGTTGCAGCCATTCTAGTGACCCTCAAATGTCTGGTTTAGCTTCAGATGTTACCCAAGTTTTGGACGCATTCATTTCTCACGAATTACAAAAATAAATTTGAAATTTAATTATAAAAATTGATACTTTTTTATAATGTATTTTTATAAACCAACAAAAATGGCTTCAATTAAGATTGTATCTAGCATACAAAACATGTACCAATTACCTGATGACGTCGCATCTATTATCAAAGGGAATCTTGCTCTCTCTATTATCCAGTCAAGATTTTTGGAAAGAAGGATGAATAAATACAAACCAATTGTTGATTTTCTCTTCGATCATCTCACACATGAGGGTTATTGTAGACTCTTGCGCACAAATCCTTCACTTGATTTGCAATTCAACGGATTTCGAGGATTCTCTCGTCTAACTGATTCTATTATCAATGATATCAGTACTCTAGAGCCATTTGCGAGCATTCAAGTGAACACCAATCAATGCTTTCAGCACAATGAATACGCATTTTTTTCTGGATACTTTGGTAATTTCGATTGGGATAACCCTCATAGGAATAATATTTGGTACGCTGGGACGCCTTGTCCTACTTATTTCCCGAACATTCCAATTCTTCTTTTCTTCAAGAACAAAAGAATACTCAAAGTTGAACATCTTAGTGATAACAGCGAACTATTATCAATTCCAATGAAGGAAGGTGGAAAAAAGTCGAATTTGCTTTTCGTGAAGCATCCTTTATCGTTTTCAATTTACACATTTGAAGGCAAAAAGGTAGCTGAATCGTGTTTTGAGGATGATGAGATTTATTGGCTTGACTACAAAATTTTTCAAATTGATGAAGAAGGAGAACGTCCCAGATTTCATCTTAGATTGGATTCCCGCAGTTTCCCGCTGATAATAAGATGGTTAAAGTAGAAATTTATAAAAATTGATGGTAAAATAAATTTTTTTTTTATTAAATATCCTTTTTTTTCTTATGGAGAGTCATTTTAAGTGTACGATCTGTCTTGGGGTGCTTATTGTACCTACCAAGATTTTTATTTTTAATGATAGATGTTGTGAAATACCTACCAAGCGTCTTTGCCTAAGATGCGCCAGGAATTTTTTACAAATGAACAAGAAAGAAAAATGTGGTTATGTTCGTTGTCCTTTTTGCAATGATCCTTCTACTGGAACGGACCTCGCTCGCGTGAGGTTCGCCAAAATTACCTATGAGGTTGACCGTGAAATGTTGTCTTGCCTATCATACTTGTCTCAATGTGGAATAATCGATCCATTCGTTTGTGATTGTACTTTTTCCTCAAGGAATCAAGATGAAATGTATAACCATATTTCAAAAAGTTGTCCTCTATCGTCAAGATTCTGCAAGATTTGCAAACAATCTTACATGTTAGGTAATGAGAAGGAACACATGCAAAAACACAAAAGATCAATACCAGCAAGTTTCGATCCTCATTCATATTCAATCTATGATTATGATCTGAGTGAAAGTGATAGTGATTAGTTTCACGTTGTCATTGTTGTTCAAGTAAAAAATTCAAAAAAAAAATAAAAGTAAGATTATAAATTATTCAAAAAATATTACAAAACTCAAACACAATCTTACAAAAATTGAATTTATTTTACATATTATATAGTTGTAAAAAACTATGGAAGGAATTCCCAAGAATTGCGTTGTTAAAAACAACTACACAATTATTGATGATAAACTATTTGTCGAAGAACATGTTTTGGATAAATTAAGCAAATCTATTTTGAATGCTATGAAAAAAGTCAAACAAGTTGAATTTGGAAGATTTTTTAATGGAGAAGTTGATGGAAAAATCCCGGATAATGTTGAAATCATATTCTTTGGTAAACATTTCAACAACACCATCGATAAATTACCTAAAAATTTGAAAGTATTGACTCTCGAAAGAGAATTCGAACAGAGAGTAGATAACTTGCCAGAGGGATTGGAAGATCTTGAACTTGGAGAACAATTTAACAATCCGATCGATAATCTACCAAATAGTCTAAAAATTTTGAGATTGGGTGATGAATTTGATCACCCAGTTGATTTCCTACCAAGGCAGTTAGAAGTACTACGTTTAGGATGGAGTTTCACAGGTTCATTGGACAATTTACCTCCAACATTGCGAAAATTATCGTTAGAGGCGGAGTATGAAGGTTCATTAGATAATTTACCAGATAGTATTAAAACTTTAAGAATACCTTTTTACAAAAAGAAGATTAAAAAATTACCTAGTTCATTGAAGAAAATATACATTCAAGATGAGTATAAATTTAGATTACCCAAAGGTGATTACAAAAAATTCTACGTGAATGATGATTACTAGATAAATTATAAATGTTTTTTACAAAATTCCATTGTCATAAAAGCGGTAGCGTGCAATGGAATGGCTCGCATTAAAGCAAAGTGAAATCCTCTATACAATCCTCTATAGCCACCATCTTGTAGAATTTCTTTGAAACCTCCAATAAATCCAAGTTTTCTCTCTTTTAGTGCTTGAACGTGAGTTTTAATTCTATCTTGTGGATAGATAAAAACCCAAGCAGTGCTACCAGCCAATGCTCCAAATGTGAAAGCTTCCATAGAAGTTAAGTCTGGGACATTTCTCTCGTCATTGCAGTACCCTAAGAAAATGCGATTTCTAACATCTTTCAAATAATTGTAAGTCGCGAAATAAATAGCAAATCCTGGAGTTTCACGGTAAAAAGTCGCACTCAATCCTTGAAATAGAAAGCTTGGTTTGAACATTGTTTTAGTTATTTGCTGGTTTGTTTGAAGTAAAATCTTAATACGCTCGAATGGAGTAACAATAAAGCTAGCAGTTAGACCTGCGAGAGCTCCACTAACAACATCACATTTCGTGTATTTAATAGTACTTTCGAATGTTCCAAAAACGAGGGCTTTTTCCAATCCAACACCTATCAAAGGAGCAGATAAGCCTCTATACAGGCTCTTAAATTTGAGGTCGACTAGTTTCTTTTCTTGTATATTTGTTTTTATGGTATCGATTGGATGAGAAACTAAGATTGCGCTCACACCAGCTATCCAGCCATTCACAAAATTTTTATAATAATTGTCTGTCATTATTTGTTTTTTATGTAAAATGTTTTTATGTTGTTTTTCTCGAAAAAAAAATGATTTAAAATTTCTTAAACATCAATTAATAATAAATGTCACTCGTTTATATTGGATGTGGCTCAGATTTCGAGCCAGTTATTAGACTCCCAGAAGTCAAAAAATTCTATTACATTGACAGCCAGCCTCGAAGTGAGCATGGTTGGTTAGAGTATGGTACAAAATTATTTATTAGAAAAAATTACCTTTGTGAATTTAGAAAAGGATTGCCAAAAGAATTTCGAAAAACGAATATTGATAATACTTACCCAGATATTTATCACGATGTACTCAATGAGAGAACAATTTTTCACTATTATGATCTCCCCTTTCCCTGGACAAGCAAGATATTTCTCTACCATGTCACCAAAAAAGATATGGATTTATTGAAATTTGAAATTTCCCAAGCGACTTATTTGGCTATTTGTGGTCATTCCCCTCACGCAGAGATTCTTGATCTTTTACCCCCAAAATTTACACTCGTTACAAACGATAACACTGTTTATCCAAGAAATCAAATACAAGCCAAAGAACAAGAAGATGGAGTTCCATCAGTTACCGGTGAATTGATTTTATATCCTGTAAATCAGAGAAGGATCATTGAAATAAAACACTTATCCAAGGAAAATGTGAAAACTTACAAAAATTACGTTGAGTTTTTATTGAACGAACAAGTTCGCTAACATAAAAATCTTGATAAATCCTGATTTTTATTGAACGAACAAGTTCGCTAACATAAAAATCTTGATAAATCCTGATTTTTATTGAACGAAAGAATTCACTAACATAAAAATCTTGATAAATCCTGATTTTTATTGAACGAAAGAATTCGCTAACATAAAAATCTTGATAAATCCTGATTTTTATTGAACGAACAAGTTCGCTAACATAAAAATCATTATCTTATTCTGATTTTTATTGAACGAACAAGTTCGCTAACATAAAAATCATTATCTTATTCTGATTTTTATTGAACGAAAGAATTCGCTAAGTGTTCACTAAAATTATTATAATAAAAAAATTGATTAATAAAATAACAGAGTACAATCAATATAAAATGTTCGATTTTCACCCAGATAATTTCGCTTATTCTCTAAGAGAATTATTCAAAATGTCAGCAATGTCCTACTTTCAAACTGGTAATGAATTCATTGACCAGTTTTTAAGACTGTTTTTATTAATAATTTTTAGCTCTTTGAGCTCAAATGTTCTATATAAACTTATGAATTTTAATTTTAAAGTAAAATTCAAAAATTTCTGGAAATATAGAAAAAGTATTACAATTGTTGGAACAAGATACACTGATACTGTATATCACAATGTTCGTTGTGAATTTTCAGTTAGATTTCAAGCGATTATCGATATTATCTTATCTTCTGTAAGAAAATTACCAGAAAATGATAAATTAATCTATAATATGGATGAATTTTTATTGAGAGAAACAACAAAATATTACGATGATACAAGAACTCGAGAACACGAATTTAACTTTATTGTTGCACAAAACAATGAATTTAAAATCGACACAGATATTTTTTGTGAAATTAGCACTTGGACAGACAATGATGAGCGAAAAGATGCCAAATCAAAATTTATTTCACAAAAATATACAATAATTATTTGGTCTTACAAGAAAACATGTTCTGAATTGTATGATTATGTTGAAAAAATATCTGATTCCTATGAAGAAAAAATGAAGGCCGATGCCGCAAAAAGTAGATATATTTTCAAATTCGATGGTAGAGAAAAGGAAAATAGTCAAATAAAATGGCACGTTTCCAAGTTTAATTCTAAGATGACGTTAGATTCTATCTTCTTTGATGGTAAAGATGATATTGTAAAATTTATCAACCGTTTTATGAAGGAAAAAGAACTATATGATAAAATCGGTAAGCCCTGGCAGCTTGGTATTCTCCTTGAAGGTGAGCCAGGTTGCGGTAAAACTAGTTTTATTAAAGCTATCTCTAACCATTTTAATCGCAGTATCAAAGACCTCCAATTTAATCGTATGAAAACAATTGATGACCTTGAGGGTTGTATTAATTGTATATCATATAATAATAAGAATATGGCGATAGATGATGTGATAATGGTGGCGGAGGATTTTGATTGTATGCAGGATATCACTCGGTCAAGAACTGCTGAAGAAAAAAAAAGAAAAAAATTCATGAAAATACAAGAGGAAAAAAATAAGGAAAAGGCTGATCTCATTAAATCAATGAAATCAGATGAAGCGAAAGCTATAATGAGCATTGTTAATAATGACGATGTCGTTTGTATTCCTGGTATTCCGTATGTTTCACCAAAGAAGGATGATAGAGAAATCACATTGAGTTCATTTTTGAACATAATGGATGGAATTTATTCATATGATGGGAGAATCATTATTTTCAGCACAAATCATCCAGAAAAAATAGATGAGGCTTGTTTAAGACCAGGTCGCATTGACTTGAGAATTAAATTTAAGAGATTATCTAATAAAATATTATTTGAAATGTTGTCTCATTGGTACAAATGTTATGATGAATTCTACTGTAGAAATTATTACGACGAATTCAAAGAATTATGGAATAAATATGAGTTCCAATTCATTGATGAAACATTGAAGCCGTGTGATGTAGCTAATATTTTGCAGCACAATGGCTTCAATGTTGATGAAACTTTGAAAAAATTAGTTGCGACGCAGTAGAACAAAAATTAGATTAAAAATTATTATAAAAATTTTTAGAAATAATTTCTTCAAATTCAATGGATGTCATAGGGATATAACATTCAATACACTTATTCAATAAATTTCCATGAATACATTTATTCTTTTCCCTTTCCTCTTTGCATATTTTACATCTTTTTTTCTTTTTTAAATGATCACATATTTGTGATCCCTTACACTTAATGCAATAATCGACTTGTCTATTATGCTCACAAATTCTTGATCCCCCACATATTCCGCAGAATTTCTTGTTTTTACCGTGAGGGCAAATTATCTTTGTATTACATTTTATACAATTCTTTTTTTGTATCTTATGTTCGCATAAAGCAGATCCACCACAGTCAATACAATATATTTTAAATTTGTTATGGATACATCGTTTTCCATAACGACAATCTCTGCAACGATTCTTGTAATTTAGATGTTTACAAATTGTTTCTTTATTACATTTGTAGCAATTTTTTCTCCATCTATTGTGTTCACATTTTGATTCAGCATTACATATATGGCAACAAGATCGATGTTTATAGTGTTCACATAACAATAGTGATCCATTCCATATAACTATTCTATTTTGATACATATATTTTTTCCCGTTTTCTCTATTTTTTTTGAAACAAGGTAGATACTCCAATTTATCCATTTTTTTTTATAAGGGGGTTAGTTAATAAAAAATTCATTTTTTTTGAATAATTTACTTCCAATTTTTCATAATCGCAGACATTGCTTCTTGTGTAGCAGGATATTGTGGAAGAGCTTGCGACATTACTTTGACGAAGCATTTTATAGTTTTTAAAAAAACAATAAAAAATTCAATTCAATTTTTTCACAAATAAGACAAAATATTCATTCTAAAAAAAATGTATGTTAATTTATAATGGCTAAACTTGCAAAAGTTTCAAGAGTAGCATCAAAGGTGAGAAAGAATGTTTCTAGTTCTTTTTCAATTAAAAATTTTGATATTAAGTGGTTTTTAATTGCCATACTTGTTGGAATTGTTATTTTCATTGTAGTAAAATTCATTAAGAATTCCACTAGATCTATTGAAAGATTTCAGGACACTTGTCCACCCCCATCTGTTACCAAAGACCAATATTATGGAAAACTTGCTGATTATGTTTCCTATAAGCTTTGGAATGTAAAAAGGAACTTAAATAACGGTGAAGCTGAAGAACAAGGTAATGCAGTGGCAAATCTATTAGGATTACCATACAGTTCAATTAAACAAGATTTGAATAATGTAGTCAATACTATATTAATTAAGGATTTGGATGTTTATGTTCCTAGTATCAGTGGCGGAGGAGGAAAGGGAGGAGGAAAGGGAGGAGGAAAAGGGGGAGAAAATACTATACAAGATGTAATTTATATTGTCAAGAATACTGTCACATTTAATGGTGATAGAACAAATTTGGAAAATTTATCTACATATATACAAGAAGCAAATCAATTAATCAATGTAGTTTGGAATAAGTATTTGCAAAAGGAAGCTGAACTTTGTGCAGCAATGAATACACCTCCTGCACCAGCACCAGCTCCTTATTATGAACCAGCATCTGAATCTTCTGCTGAATGCCCAACAATGGATGAAGAATCTTGCAGACCTTTTATCAGCCCCTTAAAATCAAAACTTACAGAAGCAAACAATCAAATCGCAAATGAGTCAAATTGCGCTTCTTATGTAACAGCTAGTTCCTGCAATCAATTTATTTCACCAATTGAATCACAATTAGCCGCAGCTAATACAGAAAGAGCAAGTGATGCAACTTGCATACCATATATAAACGAAGCAAGTTGTAGAAACTATATTGATCCTATTAAAAATGATCTAGAAGCAAGATTGATAGTTTCGTTATCAAAAGAAGCGAATGCAACTACTTGTGCTCCTTTTATAACTATAGCACCACCTCCACCTCCAAAGAAATCACCACCACCCCCTCCAAAGAAATCACCACCTCCACCTCCAAAGAAATCATCACCTCCAAGAAAAAGGTAAGATAAGATTTATTAGATGATTACATTTTTATGTTTATATCTAAATATAAAAATCCAAATAATATTATAATGGCGTCATTAGAAGAGGCGTATGAGAAAATTGTAAGTGATAAAGATAAACAAACTATGGAAAGAACATTCAATTCGATTCTAAAAGAGAGAGAGAGGGCAATTGAACCTTTTACACAAAAACAAAATGACTTGAATGGTGTAGTTGGATTGGTTGGAAATAAGATTGAATTTCCAATCCAAAAATCAAAGTTATAATTTTATCTTCTATTCGGAGTCACTTGAAAAATCCATATCTTCTTGAGTATCTTCTTGCTCACTATAGTCAAATACCAAGTCTTCTTTTTCTAATAAATTAGCTAGATATTTTACGTTTTGATAAAATATTTTGTCATTATCATTTTTATAGTTAATAATAGACCATGTGATATCTTGTTCTTTGTTGAACTCTATCTCAATTCTTTGTTCATATAATTGAAGATGAACTGCATTATTAAGAAGAGAAGCTATTTCTTTTAAAATAATTTTATGCAATCCTTCAATTGTAGATTGATACTTTTGAGAATATTTTAATTGATGATGATAAGACTCTTGTTTTGATCTTATTTCTCCATATTCTTCAAAACAATATTTTCTCTGGAGAGTAGTGAGTCTTTCTCCATCATTGGTATCTTCGTCAATCCATTCATAGAGCTCAGATGCTGTAATTTCACAAATCTTAAGGTTCATTGGGATTTCTTTATATTTATCCCCAGTAAATTTGTATTTACGAATCAATTGGGTTAAATAGTTCATCTCATATTGATTCAATTCTTTTTTTCTCATAATCGACTTCTTTTCTTTTTCATAATGATCAATTGATTCATTTAATATCTCAACCATTTTACTAATACAAAAATTAGTTTTGTAATCAGCATCTTTGAGAATTTCCTCTTTTTGCTCTTGTGTTAGATCTACTATTGATTCTTCATTTTGAAGAAAATTTTCAAAAAATATATCGTGTTCTTGATAATTGAAGATGAAATTGTTTGGTATTGATTCATCATAAGTAATTTTTTCCTTTTGAAAAACATAATACTGTTCCAGTTCATTTACAATTATATCAAATATTGATATTTCATAAATAAATGTTGTTTGGCAAACAGGAATAATCTTAAATTTATCACTTCCTGTTATTTTAGATAACCAATTTGAAAATATGCATTCTTCTACATTAGAAAAATGTGATTTTAGCTCTTTACTTAAAAAAATTTCTTCATATCTTTCAATGTCACAGATGTAATATGAAAGAAGTTTTTTTTCATCAAGCTCTACTAAAAAGACAATTGATTTCATTTATTATATAAATGAAATTAAATAACTATTAAATCATTTTTGTTCAAAAAAATTGATATAAAATAATACTATATAAAAAAAATGACCGGTGAATTATAACTTAAACCATCAATGGGAAATGTTGTCCCAACTCTAAAAGGATTCAATAGTCCAACTACATGATTATTCGAGCCAAAACCTGTTGGCAATACTATGGGATTCTTAAATCCATTTTGTACAGGAATACATCATCATATCGCAGGAGCTGCGAATAAAAATTTAATTATAATTTTGTAACATCATAATATTTTATTTTTTTATTATGTTTAATCAAAAAAATATCTTTTATTGTATTTTCAATTTTATCATTTTTATTTTTATTGATAATATCTGTATATTTTTCTATGTCGATATTATAGGAACGATTTTTACTATATTCATTTTTAGCTTTTGATTTAGTATGAGGGAATTTTACTTCAAATGGTGATACTTTTGGTTTGAAATCGAATGTTTCTTTTATTTTTTCTAAAAAGAAATTACATATTTTTTCATTTTGAAGATAAGCCAAATTTACTATAATAATGTTGTCTTGTTTTTTAAGGTAGTCAAAAATCTTATTTATTTTATAATATCTTATTTCAAATATAGTTTTATTATTATCATCTAAATTTATTATTTTGTTAGTCTTCGCATCAACAAATTGTTTTTCTTTGCTTGATTGTTTTGATTTCAAAAATTTTTGGAAATCTTTAAATCTTATTAAATGATAGGGGTTTTCATACATTGAAACAAGCCAATTATTCAAGTCTCTTATTACAAAAACATCCACGATCCCTGGGTATTCATTTTTGATCGATTCATCTGGAATTGCATGTTTCCAATAATATTTTCTATTGTCTACAACTGTTTGTTCAAATGCTCTACCAAAATTAGTTTCAAGTAATTTCCACAAAAAATTTGTACCAGAATTTCTTTCTCCATTTATCTTAAACCTCATAATTTTTATAATAAAATAAAATAAAAATTGATAAAAATAATATCATATTAGCTAAGAATAAAATGATAATCCTTGATAGATACCCAGTAAAAATTTTCGATAAAAAGGATAACTTATATATATATAATTATAGTAGACCATTCAAAGGAGAAACAACAAAAATTATTATCAATAAGAATAAATTTTTAGCAAGAAGTTTTGAAGATGGTGATGAAGATTATTGGCAATTTATAGTTGGAAAAATAGTAAAATTGAGCAATGATTGGAGCAAAATATGTGAATATTTGAAAAGAGATAAATTTGATTTTTGTAAAAAAATAAAATTATTTGCAAAAAATCGCAAAATTGAATTGAAAATTATGCTATACAAGAGATCAACTTGTTTTATTTTTGATGGTTCTAACTATCATCTTGTCAATTTGGAAAAAATACGTTACAATAAGAAACTATATAAAAAATTTGAAAATCGTTTTTGCTATAGTTGGAACTATGATCATCCAGATAATTTTAAATATGCAGATATACCTATGGCAAATATATGGTTCCAATGGTTCGTGAAAACTTATCAACACTATGTTCTTCCTATAAGAGAAAGAACTAAGAAAGATATTACATTAGGAGGATGCTATATAAAATCATTGGATGGAAAAGAACCTAAAATGGATTATGACTCATATGAACTATTTTGGTAAATTATTTTTTTGTTTTTTTGTATTATAAATTATGGAACTATATTCCAATTTACATCCAAAAACTACTATGAAAGGTACTGGTTTCAAAAATGAGAAGAAAGCATTGGAAACTATTGAAATTATAAAATATAGAAGTCCAAAATATCAATTTGATGTCATAAATACAATGTATAATAGGGCTAGATATCATCCCAATCAAACAATTGAAATGCGTAAGGCTATGAAAATTTTCAAAGATTGGATGAAAAAATATAAGAAAGAAAAAATAAAGTATCCTTACTTACCTTTATCTATAATTAAGAAATATGCATTCGAGAGTGATTTTATAAATGAATTGGAAAGATTGGATGGAAAATATTATAAATTACAATATGTTCCTATTGGAAAATTTGATTATTTGAGTTATCGAAATAAAATGATTGAAAATTTACTAAAGAAGAATCTTAAATTTTTCAATAAGGCTGGAAATTTAACTAAACAACATCTAAAACTAATTTCATATGGATATTCTCCTTATCCTAATAAATTGTAAACAAATGGGACATAATACTCATCTTCTTTGCTTTGTTTAATCTCACAACATCCGCAATGATCTTCATTTGCTAAACTAACTACTCTCTGTATAACATTTTCATCATATTTAAGGCTCCATCTACCAAGACGAACGTTGTTTGTGGTTCCAATTAAAATCTTAACAATAGATCTCATTTTATTATTATAATAGGTTATTTGTTTTTAATTTCAATTTTTGTCAATTCCCGGTTTGACTTCAACTCCAAACCAAATTACCGTAAATTTAGGAAACGGTATGACTTCTACAACATCATACCAATATAACTCCAATGGAAGCCCAACAAGTATAGTTTTTGATTCTTATCAAAATGGCGTTCTAACTAGTGAAAACAAAGAAACTATCACTTACAATAATGGATCTGAGACCGTAAGCTGGACAGATTTTGATAAAACTTTGAATACATCAACAAGTGGAAGCTATACTTCTAATTATTAAATTGTGATTTTATTATAATTTAAGAGTGTATAACTTAGCAGAGTTGTTTTCTTGATAGCAAGTTGATCCAGTTAATAGGAATTTACCATTTTGATTCTCAACAATATCCAAATTTCTAACACCTTCATCTGGTAATGAAGGATTTGCTTCCCTAAAGCCATTTGATGTTACTTTACTAATAATTCCATCACCATCTATTTTGATAACATCAAAGTATAATTGTTTGTCTTCAAATTTGAGTGGAATAGAAAAATTAATATTTAGCAAATATTCGGTTACTGCAATTCGAATGTTCTCTGGAGCAGCTAAGAGAATTGGTTTAATCTCCGGTAATCCAATCGCTCCAATCAAAATATCAACTAAACCAAGATAAGCAGTTTCACGAATGTCCAATGTTCCAAAATATAAATCATTGTTATCAGCTGTTGATACCCAAGTATATACATTAAGAAAATTATTATATCCATCACCTGTGTATGAACCATTAATAGTTCCAATAGGAGGGCTACCCAAAACAGTTGTAATATATGGAGCATTACCATTAAACAAATCACTCTTCTTAATACGGAATATTCTTGTACCAGCTAGATCTAAATTAGCAGCGAGCAATCTAAATTCTTTAACACTATCTTCGAATGATCCTAGTGATCTTTGAGCTAATTTATTTGTATTTTGTATTGACAGAAATTGGTATAGAAAATCGCTTAAGGAATATATATATAAGTATTCATTATTAGGACTGCTTTGGAATTGAAATGTTGAAAGACTATCTATACCAAACCCAGGTTCATATAAATCATTTCCAATTACTGGAATAATATCAACACTTAGGTTATCATCTGTGAAAAGCTTAATTTTCTGATAATACGCTCTTCCCCTTGTTTCAAACCCTGATAATTTTAGCGCACTTGTAGTAATTCTAGGAATAGAAATCCAAATTGTTTCTACATCAATGTAGAAATCCCAAACTGAACCAAATATTCCTAATCCATTATCATTTAAAGTAATTTTTTGATATTCTACATAATTATTACTATCATTTTCAACAAAAGTTGAAATATTTCTCAAGTTCACTCTATATATACTAGCTAAAATTTGAGCAATTCCATCATTTTGTGTTGAGAAAAACAGATAATCATCATCATCATCATGAATTCTTATTTTCATTTTATCATCTTCTTCTTTATATCTTATTAACGTACGAATAGAGTTTGCTCCATCAACTGTTAATAATAATGTCAATTTATTTATCAAGAAATTCCAACGATATAAATAACTCCTTGGAACAACTCCTTCAACAGGATAACTAAATGTTCCTAAAAGAACGTATGGGTCTTCTACATCATCAATCATAAGAGCACTTCTAATTCCTTGTGCTTGTAATGTTAAAAAATATGGAGGGATTTCTTGATTTTCAACATTAAACTGAGTATTATCATAAACAAACACTTGTGGAAGTTGTAATGGTTCTTTATTTTGAAAAATGTATGTAGTTCCAGCAGAGAAAGAAGTTGCGGTGTATTTGTTTCCAACACTGTTTGCCCAGTTGTACCACAACCCTTGTTTTGCTTGTTTAAATACAAAAGGATGATTTATATCTCTTTTTTTTATATTTTTTGGTTTGGCAATGTTTGATTCTTTAATGATTTTTTTCAAGTTTTGTTTTTTTTGCTCAATAAAAGACTTTTTATTTATTAAGTCTTTTGGAGCAGGCTTTTTAAGTTCTTCGAACAAAAGTTTAATATTATTGTTCATTATATTTTATGATAGATTATTTTTTTATTTTTATAAAAAAATAAACGAATTTGAAGTATAATTATAATAAATCATTTTTGATATGTGTTTTCAAGAGAGTTGTTGCACACTGTCCATCAACTGGACCATCAAAAAAGGATTTAATTTTATTTGGATTCTTAAACACAAGCTTAACAATTTCGATGACATTATCAAATTCTCTTGCTTCTTTCTCAGTTAAAACATAGTCATTCTTTAGATTATTTAACATGTTTATTGCTTTTTGGTAATTATTGTAATATTTTGTTTTTGTTGTTTCCTCTGTGTTATAGAGGGATGATTCCTTTTCTAATTCTTTCACATTTTGTTCATATTCTAATTTATCTTTATTGAGAACATTCTTATATTTTTCATAATGTTCAAGAAAAGCTTTTGATAATCTGCCTGTAGAATTCAAAGTATGTTCGTTTGCTTCGGCAATAATTCTAAACATATTTTTTTTGTCTTCTCCTTCAACAATATGTTTGGCTATGGTTGCATTAACGTTTAACAATTGACGACTGTATTTTTCTAATGTTTTGAAGTATTTTGGTTTTATTAAATCAAGGCTTTTAAGATATTCACTATCCTGTTGCATTTGATCAAAATGCTTCTTGACAACTATTTTAAGATGATCAATTTTCACTTTCAATACTTTAATTACTTCTAATTGTCTATTATACTCTCCATAGATTTTATTAACTTCACTGCCCTTGGAATTCACATTATTTAACGCATTTGTTAATTCAATAATCTCCCTATTCTTTGTTTCATCCAACATACTGTGAATCTTCTTACTGATAACTGTTATCTTTTGTATTGAAATATGCTTGTTGGAAGACAATTCTCGTACAATACTTTGAGTTTGTTTTTGAGAAGATGAACTTGATGAATCGTTGATGGATAAATCTGGTTTTTGTATTTTTTTGTCATCAACGAACTTCAATGGTCTTAGGAGAGGGATTGTTTCTTGCTCATTTGATTTAGAATCAACAACTGGTTGAGCCTGTTGAACAGGAAGTTGCTGTGGTTTTGATTCTACAACAGGAACCGGTTGAGGTTGTGGCTGAGGTTGAGGTTCAATAACAGGAACAGGTTGAGATTGTGGCTGTGGTTGTGGAAGTGCAACAGGAACAGGTTGTTGTTCAATAATAGGAACAGGTTGTGGTTGTGGCTGTGGTTGTGGTTGTGGTTGTGGTTGTGGTTGTGGTTGTGGTTGTGGTTGTGGTTGTGGTTGTGGTTGTGGTTGTGGTTGTGGTTGTGGTTGTGGCTGTGAAACAGGAACAGGTTGTTGTTCAATAACAGGAACCGGTTGAGGTTGTGGCTGTGGTTGTGAAACAGCAACAGGTTGTGGTTCAATAAAAGGAACCGGTTGAGGTTGTGGCTGTGATTCTTGTTGATTTACATCAACATCATCTGGTACATAAACAGTTGTAGGAACCAAGTCTAATTTGCTTCTACAATATACTTTATGGTGATTTTCATTATTGTTTGACCAAATCCATTCAGCATCTCCTGGAATACCTGGACGAGCTTTTTTACCAACTTGCATCCAAACATTTGTATCTTTGTTTTTACCATAAGAAGTTGCTACTTCCCAGGTAGAATCATCAAAATCAACATTCATCCAATTAGCAGGTACTGTAGAATTAGTAAAATCTTTGCATCTCCATTCACTAGCCTTTGTAACTTTACCTGCAAAGTTTCCTATGATTGCAGCTGGACCACCAGTGTTTCTAGCAGCGACAGCAATAACTTTAACCTCTGCAAACTTTGGAGTAAATGAATAAGTTGTGGTCCAAGTATCTCCTCTTCCAACATTGTTACCATTTATAAATAAATCGAACTCATTATCAACAGTCATTTTGATTGGGAATTCTTTCAAATCATTTGAATTTTTCTTTTTCAAATCTTCATCTAATTTCTTTTTAGATTCATCAATCTTCTTTTTAATCTCTGCTTCTAATATTTTCTTAGCTTCTTCAGCTTTCTTTTTAAGTTCTGCATCTAATTTCAATTTATTTTCTAATTCGATCTTCTTTTTTTTATCTTCTTCCTGTTTCTTCAATGATGGATTTATTCCAGTTCCTCCTTGTCCAGGCATTATCTTTGGAGAAGATTTCATCACTAGATCAACACTAGTTTTAATTTCAGGAAATTGAGCACCGCTAATTGACCAAGCACAATCTGTAAATACTTTTTCAAATGATTTTCCTACTAAGGTATCTACATTTCCTCCACAAGTTTTACCATTTCCTGTTCCAAAACTCTTAACTCGAACACTATCTACATCTTTAGTATTGAATGTTATTACTTTCTTCCATCCCTGTCCAAAACCTCTGCAATCGCCGCGAGATGAATGAACCTTACCGTTTGGTTCTGCTCCTGCGATGAAAACATTACCAGCTCCATCGTATTTTAATGCTAAGAAATGATCAACACAGTGAACTATAGTATCAGTTAATACTATTACACTAGTACTTTTAGAAGTAGATTCTAATTTCTTTTTAGCTTCTTTTTCCTTCTTTTTAGCTTCTTTCTCAGCTTTTTTCTTTGCTTCTTTTTCCTTCTTTTTTGCATCTTCTTCTATCTTTTTCTTAGCTTCTTCGATTTTTTTCTTTGTTTCAGCTTCTAATTTTTTTTTAGCTTCTTCCACTTTCTTTTTTGCTTCTAATTCAGCTAATATCTTAATGTTTTTCTCTGCATTTTTCTTTGCTTCATCAGCTTTCTTCTTTGCTTCAGCATCAGCTTTCTTTTTAGCTTCATCAGCTTTCTTTTTGGCTTCAGCTTCTGCCTTCTTCTTCGCATCTTCTGCTTTCTTCTTTGCTTCAGCATCAGCTTTCTTCTTTGCATCTTCTGCTTTCTTCTTGGCTTCAGCTTCTGCCTTCTTTTTAGCTTCATCAGCTTTCTTCTTGGCTTCAGCTTCTGCCTTTCTCTTCGCATCTTCGGCTTTCTTCTTTGCTTCAGCTTCTGCCTTCTTTTTCGCTTCATCAGCTTTCTTCTTGGCTTCAGCCTCTGCATTCTTTTTCGCTTCATCAGCTTTCTTCTTTGCTTCAGCTTCTGCCTTCTTTTTAGCTTCATCAGCTTTCTTCTTTGCTTCAGCCTCTGCATTCTTCTTCGCATCTTCTGCTTGTTTTATTTGATTAGATGTGAATGAATCTTGTTTAGTTTTGACATTATTACTCTTTACCTGCACAGGGACTGGGGCTGGTTTAGGAGCTTGTACTGGGGCTGGTTTAGGAGCTGGAGCTGGTTTAGGAGCTTGTACTGGGGCTGGTTTAGGAGCTGGTGCTGGTTTAGGAGCTGGTGCATGTCTAGGAGCAGGTGCAGGTCTAGGAGCAGGTGCAGGTCTAGGAGCAGGTGCATGTCTAGGAGCAGGTGCATGTCTAGGAGCAGGTGCAGGTCTAGGAGCAGGTGCAGGTCTAGATCGTAGTAATCTTCGAGAACCGTGCCTAATGCCTTCTTCTTCGTATTCGTCTTCCTCTACTAAACCTTTCTTGTTAGTTGCTGGTACCCAAGCAGTTACAGGACGAATTCCACCTTTAACTCTCATTTGCACCTTACCTGGACCAGCAGTTCCAGTTACAATTGGTGGTGCGTTCCATTCAGTTTTTGCAGGAGGTGCGAATGTTGGTGCTGGCTTTACTGCAGCCATTGCCTTACCTGCAGGACTGTTTGGTGGAATTGGTGCAGGACTAGCTCCTGGTCTCAAAAATAAGTTATGAGAATTATAATTTGATTCTGGAAAACCATCGAAATTTTCCTCTTCATCTCCAAAAAAATCCTCATTCTCAATATCCTCTTCATCATCTAAAAAATTAAGTAATTTTCTTCCTTTTTGAGGAGGACCAGTAAAGGTTTCTTTAGATTCCTCTGGTTTCTTAGTAACTAAAATAACTTCTTCTATGGGTAAATTGTTCTTTGGAAAGACAACAATTTCTTCTTCTACGCCTTTAGCGATAGGTATCATTTCTTCCTCAATTGTTGACCTATTCTCATCAAAGTGATTGATAGGAATAGATGCTACAAAAGAGACGCTTAGAAGCAATAACATAACATTAATGCATCTCATATATAATTATAAAATAATTTAATTTTTAGATAATTACTCAAAAAATATTTAGTAAAAAATTGATATATAATTTTACTATTCTAAGAATAATAAAATGGAAAAATTCACCACTATATTTGACATATTATACAAATATAAAGAAACTATACAAGATGAAGATTACTTAATTATGAGTAATCAAATAATGGAATTATACAATCTTGCAAAATCAAATCAAAGAATGATTAAAGAGGAACAAGATATTCGCTGCTTTTGTCATGGAAACCGATTTACTTGTTTCAATAGTATTTATCATCTAAGAAATTGTCGAAAATACCAAGAGTTTATTGCGATTAATCCTGTTGTGGAGCTATTATATAATGATGTACCAATAACTCTTACTAGAGAACCAAACTATGAAAATTACAATGAAGCAACAGTTGTCACTAATTTATCCCATCTTGGAAAATTATTTTTGAATATAATATCACAATCTAGTTACACATATAAGATGCAAAAAATTATACTATCAGTCGCTCATCTTGATTATATAATGAGAAATATGAGCATTGTTAAAAAAATAGATAGATATCGTGACATTGTTTTAGCAAAAATAGATAATTTTTCGAATGATCCTGATTTTTTCCAATTTATTTCTCAATATGATTTTGATGTTAATATTTGGAAATTTGCTATTCAAAACTCTGTTGCAGACTAGAGAACTACATATAATATTTTTTCCTTTTTATCTACATATTTTCTTTCAACAAGTAATGGCTTTATGTGAATGTTGAAATTATTATTCATAAATATTCCAATCTCCTTGAAATCATTCCAAGAATTTACTTTATATTTTCTATTATAATTTCCCAATGCAATATCTTTTTTTATTTTAGTCTTTGTTTTTTCCAATGGATCAACCATATTGTAATCATAATTCGCGTAATTATATTTTTTACCCAATCTATCTTCATAAATTTTAGTAAATTCACTCAACATATTACGAAAACTCATCTCATATTCTATAAAAAAGAAAAGATATCTTTAATATATATCGAATTCATGTCTTCGTTAGAATCTTGCAAAAATTGTTCTTTACAAATTCACATCGATTTCAAGGAATGCCCATTTTGTAAAATAGATAACCCATTCATTCCACAAACCTGTAGCATTTGTCTTAATCCCATCAATTATGAACCTGTAAAGTTAAATTGTGATCATTATCTTCATAATAATTGCTACATTGGGTTTTTAGCATCCTCAAATAGAAATACTTGTCCAATCTGTAATAAAATATTCAACCCAATAAAAATATTATGTGGAGCTTGCAACAAACCATTAAATCTTGATGAAGCCAAATGTGATACTTTTAGATCCTTAGATTGCAAATGTTTTTTTCATTATGATTGCATAAAAAGAAGTAAAACAATACATTGCATAAATTGCAGTAGAAATGTTGACCCAAATAATTTCGATGCATTATCCTATTTATTCTTTATGAATGGATATAATAGATGGATTGGAAGATTTCCAAAATGTAAGATGGAAGGGTGCAATCATACTTCCAATCCTAAAAGATATGGTTATTGCTTCCAACATGGTCAAGATAAGATTGCATCTAATAAAGTGGTTTCTTTAGCATTTAATTATTTCACTAAATTCATTTTTGAGAATAATGAAAAGAAACGCCAACATATATTTGAATTATTATTGGAGTTCTTTGACAAAAATTTAAGTGCTGTAAAAATTGATTGGAACCAAATAAAAAATGAGTTTAACGATTTTTCAAGTAATGTTTTAGAGATATAAACGCTTTAAAATTTATTTTCTCTAATATATAAAATGGTTAACAAGGAGTTAGTTGAGACTGGCTTAGAGATCGCTGGAGGTTTTATCGATGGTGCCGTAGGCAATGGTATTGAGGCAGGTGTTGATGGATATAAGTCTTATGAGGATTTTAAGAGTGGGAATGATTTAATGGGTACCATTGATGGTGGTTTGGCTATATATCACGGTGTCATGGCTGGAGTTGATGCTTCTACTGGACAGTGGTGGTAGTTTACATTTTATTTTTAATGATAATCATTAAAAAATTATAACTTAAAAATATCGCAATAATTATCAAAAAATGATCAAAAAATTATTGAGTATATTATTTATATTTTCATTATTCCAGTTTGGAGAATCAATAACTAAAATTACATATTCGAATTCAAATTGCGATTCAATAAATGCAGTCGAAAAATACCAATTATCTGAGTGTCGATTAATGTCACTTGGAGGACAAATGTTCTCAGTTAAAATAAATATTTGTAATTCTACTAGTTGGCAAACTTTCGTTTATTTCAACAGTGTTAATTGTACAGAGCCAAGTGACTTAGTTTCAAATGGTCCCTCAAATAGATGTTTTTTCTCAGATTCTAATTTGTACGAAAAAATCATTTGCTCAGATATTATCAGACAACAGGAAAATATTTCTAACCAATATTTTTATTTGTTTTCCCTTTTTATTATTCCCGTAATATTTTTACTTTTTTGGTAATATTATCTTTGTTTATTACATGGCGAAGCCAATAATAACAGACTACATAAACACTGGTCCACCTCAAAGTATTTGGCAAACATTGAAAAATATTTTCAAACAATTTTCCAGTCCCAAAATGAATTCATTTGGTATATGGGATTAGAGAACTAATTTTTATAGGGGATTTTCTTACTCAAAATTATTGAATTGTAAAATGTCAAATAAATAGTTACTCCAAAAATTAATCCAATCATAGCCAAAATATATAATTTATTAATATCCATATATATTGCTAGTATCAAGCTAACTAAAACAATTGCAAAAATTAATAATAAATGCTGCTCCATTCCATAGCCACCATCTCCTCTAATAATTTCAACTTGATTTTTTAATTTATCTAGAGATCCTAAGCCTTCACTAATTGATTGGACATTTGGATTATTAGGAAAATATTGACTCTTAATTTTACAACTTCTTATTCCTCTTTTACACAAAAGATAAACTTTATTTTTTTTGGAAATTTTATTTATAAATTCAACATTAGCAAAAATGTAACGAGCTGGGATTGTTATTACGTTAACATTTTCATCTTTGGAAATAATTCTTAATTGAGCAAGCTCTTGTTCCTCTCTAAGATCAATGATATAAATCATTATTATTTATTAACAAAATAAAAATTGGAACTTAAAAAAATAGATATAATCTAATACTAATATATAAATGAGAATTAATTCTATTCTTTTGGTATTTAGTTTATCTTTTGTTGCTAACATTAGTGGATTATCATCATCCAGAAATCTATTAGCAACAAAAAATCATCATCATCTTACTCACATACAAATTCATCCCATTGCACCTCATCCACATCCAGGTCAAGTCCATAAAAATACTCCTCACTTTAGTCCTAATCCTAAAAAACATCAAGAAAGTAGAGTGAATGAAAGAAATAAAATAATTGAAAAAAATAGGAAAAATGAGAGGAAAAATGAGAAGAAAAATGAAAATAAAAAAGTGGATAGCAAAAGTTTATACAAAAACACGAAAGTTAAAAAATTAGATTTATTCCCACAAGCAAATCGACCATCCCAGCCAAAATATTTTTTTGATGATGTTTTTTCATCTTTCAATCAATTAAGTGATTTCCAGTCAATATTTCCACCCCAATATTTTTCTTTCGCATCTCAAAAATTCACAAGTAATACAGTCCTTGTGAACATTCGAGGTAAAAAGATTAATCCAGTTAGATTTTTTGAGACAGGAATAAAGAATGCGTTTAGTACTCCTGGAATTGAATTTGCATCTGTAGATGAAATAAATCCCAATTCATTTGCACCAAAGAAAAATGGAAAATATAACAAAGCGATTTTATATTCCAACGCAGTAAATTTCCTCAAGAAATTAAAAGAATTTTCGGATAGTCCAATTTATAAGGGTAGAATAAATCTATTTGTTACAAACGTAAGCCCTCGATTTTTTTCCAATTATCCTGGTTTTGCATCATTCATTGGAGAACTTTTGAGATTATCTCATAATAATTACATTGGATTAATTTTTGTTGAAAATTACAGAGCTCCAATCACTGCAGCATTTGCGAATGTTTGCTTATCAAGTTCCAATAATCGCCAAGGATGTATTGACTCATTAAACGCACCTTTAAATAGTTATCAATGGTCTTCAACAAAAAATAATGCTAAAAGTGCAATTAGCAATTTTAGGTCTTTAATGAAGTCCTTATGCAATGAGTGTGACATAGAAAGAACTGTTTTTCCAACATTTGGATTATCCAATCAAAATGGTGTTTCATTGAATAATTGTTTCAAGACTGGCTCAGATTGTAGAGATGATTTAATTGAGCTTACTGATTTAATTACCCAACTAAAAGATGAAGCTCACGTTGCTTTCTATGGAGCAGCCCATGTAACTGATACAAGAAATTTAATTATTCAAAATGGTAATTATTATGATGTAGAGGCATTATATTGTGAAATTATTACAGCAGCTTATCCTGAATTAGGGACTTGCATAGAGTCAGAGTGATTATTCATCATGAGAGTTATCATCTCGAAAGTGCTTCCTATATGCATCAAAAAAATCTTCATCGCTAAAATGAAAATCTTGCCATTCTCCATTTTCTACATCAAAGTATTTTGCTTCTACAGGTTTTTGATCCATGTAGCATCCAAAATAATATGCATCTTCCAAATCATTCAATGTTAAATAGTTATCCAATGATTCTAAGGCTCCAACATAAATTTCAACAATATCTAAAAGGAGTGTTTCGAATAGATCTTCTTCTTCACAAACTCTTGTTATTATTTGAGTTGATGGTCTTTTATAATCCGGGTGTGCAACAGCAATAAAATAAGGTATCATAATTTTATTGCTAAAATAAATTTAATTTATTGCTCGATTAAGAAAATTAGCAATCATATCCCATTTTTCATTACCACAAGTCCTTATTTCATTTTTAATTTTTATTTTCTCAATATGATCTTTATCTTTTGGTAAAAATTTGTAGTGACTTCTAATATATCTTTTTTTAAAAAAGAGAAATTTCTTTTCCATTAAAGTTAATCTTACGATTGCTTTACCGTTATCTAATGTTAATATTAAGCAATCATCAACAATCTCAGGATGCACATTTTTATCCATAATATTAAAATATGCTAAATAGGAATTAGCATCAATTCTATCCTCTAAAATTACGTGATCTTCTATTTTATTTTTGAAACCGTCATATTTTAAATAATTCCATCCAACTCCATCAAAAAAAATTGGATCAGTAAATATAAATCGACTTTGAAATTTCATCTATTTTTAAAATACAAATAAAAAATAAATTTACAAAAAAATAATAATTAAAAAATAATAAAAAAAATTCATACATTTTGTTCACCTTCTTTCAATGTTTGGGTTTCATGTGAAGAAAAAGTTATAAATGAATTTTCAAAATTTCTATAGGCATTTTTCGCATCTGTTAATTCTCCAATTGTGATATTTGGTTTATTTATATTCAACTTACTATAAATTTCTTGATATTCTTTAATAAATTGATCAGCATTCATTCTATATTCCGGTGATTTTATAAGCTCAGCACTAACTGCACCCAAAAATTTACTTACCTCTTCAAGATAATTTCTTATTTTTTCATTTCTATTATCATCTATGTATCTCTTTGATGAAGTAGTTATAGCTGCTATCAAAAAATTAGAGAATAACATAATAATATCTGATGTTGCTTGGAATGTGCGATCATCTTGAATCCATAATTTGAAAGCAGAGAAACATCCCATCATAGATGAAGAAACGACAGATATTAAATTGAGATTTGTTGATATCTTATGATTTCTTTCTAAAATCCACTCATATATATATTTATATTCCTTTAGTAATATACGCCAGTTTTGAACAGTTTCAACTGCATCTTTATCCCAACCATTTACATCACTTATTCTCGCTCCCATTTTTTGAATTATCCCGGAGCTCTCAGATTGTCTCGATTGAGGCGCTTGAACCATTCTTGGTTGGGGTAGATAAATATACTGTGGTTCTTCATTTATAGTAACACTTCTTGGTATTTGTGTCATTGGACTTTGAGGTGTTAGTGATTGGGGTGTATCATAAATTATTTCTGGTGTTGGTGGTCTAATATTTCTATATTTTGTTTCATAAAGTGCATTTAAATTATACATCTTTAGATTTAATTTATCTATAATATCAATATTTTCTTTCACTCTCTCTGACAAATCGATATATTCCTTATCATTTGCATTTTGAGATTTTGTTTCTAATTCTCCAATCAAAGAATAATTTTTTAATATTTCTCTACTAATTTCTTGTTTTCTTCTTTCATGTATAGTTCTAACAGCATTTTCACAAACATTTATTTTTCTTATTTCTTTAAAAGTAATTTTATTTCCAATGCTATCTAAAACATCATAATCTTCTGTCAAAAAAGCACACGTATTTAGAGGTGGTTTTTGATTTTCATCAACTACTTCTTGAAAATCATCGTCAAATAAATAAGCTATTATTTTACTCATATATTATATGAGAAAATGATTATCTTCTTTTTTTATATAATGATATCATTTTTTAATTTATTATTGATGGGTTTTGTAAATGGAATTGCTGTTAGGCAATATAGTGACGATAGTTGCACTCAATTTTCATCTATAAATTATGTGAAAGATTCGAATTGTTATTCTTGGGCTAGCACAGGATCTTATTTAATTAAATCTTGCAATTGTACTCTGATTGAATATAATTTATATGATAGTTCATTATGTTTTGGAAATATAGTTGGTACTTTTCACACTCAACAAAATACCTGCTTGTCCACTAGACAAAAAATATCATGTTATGAAGATATCCAATCAGGTAGCAATAATATAATTAATATTTTTGTAACAATTTCATTTAATTTTATAATATTATTAGTAACTTGAATAAAAGAAATTATCTTTAATGCATTTGGGTATTTCTCCTGACTCTTTCAAATCAAAATAGTTATTTTGTCCTAGTAAATTTATACTTGCTTCTAACTCCTTAAAACAAGGACAATTATTGATGAATTTGAATAAATACTGGAATCCATTTCTGGTAATTCTATTATGTTCCACATTCATTTTTACCAATTTCAATCTTAATAAGCTCAATTTATCATCTGATAACGCTACTAAAATTTGATGTAAATACTCATCACTTAAATGATTATATGATAGATCAAGTGTTATATTAGGATAATGTTCAATATATTCCATGTAATTTTGATAAAATTTTACATCCCATAATCTCTCCAAATTTTCCATATTTCTTACATAATTGCTTAGTGAAATTTCATAACTTGTTCCATCCATGCCAGATCTTATATTTGGGATAATCTTTGCTTTTTGAGTTTTACCATTTGCAGATATAACAATAATTTCACTAATTTCCTCTTCATTAAGAGGATTTTCAATTTCAATTGTATATATGTGTTTTGGCATTATTCTTACCTAAAATAATTTATTTTTAATTCATTTTTTTCATTTGGAAAAAATATAAGTATACATATGAACAAAAAGGAGCTAATGCATAGATTTTATAATCGTAATATTAAATTAAGTAAAAATGTTGCGTCTGAGATAATTGATGATATTATTCGAATTAAGGGAAAAGTTTTGGTATTTGGTTTGGGATTTGATAGTGAATTGTGGTTTAATGCGAATGGATGTAAAGATGTTTGGTTTATTGAAGAAAATATTAAATATATAGATATGAATCCAAATATTCCAAGGGAGAATGTTATTTATCATAAATTTGAGAACATTGATTTATATAAAAGTTCTAGACTACAAGATGAAGATCTTGAAAAATATCCTTTGCCAAAAGGAATCGAAAAAATAATAGGTAATGGTTTTGATATAATAATTATTGATGGTCCAACCGGATGTTTTCCAACTAGTCCTAGTTAGTAAAAGTATTTAAAATTAAAACTATATTAATTTTAAACACCCTACTTTTGTGGTTTCCTTGATTTTATGAGTTGTTCCACAGGCGTACTATACACCCTCACCCTAATATCCAACTTATATAAAATTATAAAAAGCTGATACTAGGTTACTAAAAAATGATTATTTTATTAAACAAAGTAGATTATTTGAGGATAAAGAAAAATAATCAAAAACTATTCCTAATTAATAATATAAAGATTTCTTTAAGCTGTTTTTTATAAATAAATTATTGATTAAATATTTAAATTTTTAATACTTTTAAATAGTTTTTCTACCCTGGAAGACTTTTGGCTACATTTTGGGCTACAAAAAAATGGAGTCACAAAAATACTATTTTTTATCTTGACGATACTAATCGAAAAGTAGAGACTTTATGTATGAATAAATACATGAGTGATATGGATGTAAAAAAATATGAAAATGGTAGTTTTACAATTAGATCCATAAGAAAATAATTTTACTATAATATTCTTATGTAAACATATGGAAGAAACAATGATAAATTATATTTTACAAAATGAGCCAGCAAAATTAATAAGTTCTATTGAAAATGGCGCAGACATTCATTATAAAGATGATTATCCATTTATTCTTGCTTGTAGTAAAGGTTTTGTAAATATTGTTACATTGCTTATTAACCTTTACAATCCTAACATTAATGCTCAAAATGGATCCCCGCTGAGAATGGCTTGCATACACGGTCATATGAATATAGTTATTTGTTTAGTAGAGAATGAAGCAGATTTAAATATCGATGATGGTGCTGCTCTCATATGGTGCGCTTATAAAAATAAAGACGATATAGCCAAATATTTAATTGATAAAGGTGCAAATGTTTATGTTAGAAATAGTTTATTATTGAATATATATTCAAATAAAGGAAAACAGGAAATGGTAAATTATTGTAAAAAGAATGATTTAGTCGATTTATTTATAACTTCGTTTCTTACGTAAAAAAAATGTAAACTAATATATAAATGAGAAGCGTGAAACCAATTGTGCTTTTGTCTTTCCTCTTTTTTGCAAGCGTGATCGCAGATGATTTTAGTGAGCCAATTTCTACAAATAGTGATGTAGAAGATTTCGATGGAAATGAAGATTATGATGTAAATGATAGTGATGTTGAAGATTATGATAGTGATGAAAATGAAGATATTGTTTACTCAAATATGATTTCTAAAAGACCTCCTTTACCTCCTCCCCCAACAAAATATACTTCATCTGCTTCACTTATTAAATCTCCTCCCCCTTCTTCTTCATACATTCCTCCATCATCTTCTTTTACTCCTCCAACTTGTAAAAAATGGAGATGTAAATTAAATGGATATGTTCCCATTTGGACCAGCAGTGTAACGGCTTTTTGCAAAGATAATTACTCTAAATTGGGTTGGCAACAAAAAGCAAATTGTCAAGACCAATTTTGTGTAAAAGTATGCGAAAAATTCTAAATGAATTATTATTTTATGAATAAATAATATTTCTTACTAATATGATAATCACTGAGAAAAGATGTGATGATTCACAAATTGATTGTTTTTTCACACGCAGAATATGTAGTCAATCTCACACCATATTCTATACATTTATATACACTCTAAGAGATTATTATAAATTTCTTGATTCTTTTGAAATGGAAGAGAAAAATAAGAAAGAACTTATTAGTTTAATTGATTTTCTTATTCAACAAATAGAAGAATTTTATAGCTTTAATTTGCTCAAATATGTGTCGAAAACATCTCTTAAATCTAAAATGTTCACATTATTTACCTCTTGCTATATAGCTTACTTACATCATAAGATTAGTAGAGAAACTGCTAACAATGTTTTTGAGTATCTTTATAATTATTATTTAGTAGCAGCAAAACAAGGGTTCATTAGCGCTATGAATTTTGATGATTATGATCTAGAAGTAAATCTAGCAATTATAGATAATATAATGAAAGAATTTGGATATGTTAAAATTAGACCAACTATATGGATATCGCAAAACAATGAAAAAAATGTTGAGAAAAAAATAAAAAATTGGAATTTACATGTCTTTACAAAAAACGAGAATCTAGGTTGAAAAAACACAACTTAAAAAAATTTCCACTACTATTTGAAAATGCAAGATATAAATCCTCACTTAATATTTTTTGGGGACACAACATCCGATATTTTTTTCCCACAAGTGAAGCAATATGTTGATGGAAAAATAAGAAAAACAAAAATATTAAAGTCTGAACAAATAATTTATAAAAGAGAAGTTGAAATTGATAATTTTTGGGCATTCGATATTAGTAAGAATTGCGATTTTATTAGTGGTCTTGAAATAACTGGAGATAGTGATGATATTCAAAATCATATTTCAAGTATTGAATTATGCATAGGAAGTTTAGTTGTAAGCAAATTTTATTTGAGTGAGTGCTATGTTATGGAGAATAATGGTAAATTTTCGATTAGAATAGATTTTGATAAAATGTTCTTGAATTATTCATTTTTACCAATTATACCTTTACAATTTCATAGTGTTTATTTTGTGATCAATGGAACCAGAATGCAAAATCTACACATGAAGTGTTATGTTTTAGAGGGTTTGTTAGAAAATGAGCTAAGAAGAAGTTGTATGGAAATGAAGCACGAAATTTTAATAAATCATTATGAACAATATAATCTGGATATGATTGGAAACAAGATATATATTAATTTTGGAAATCACTTACTTAGTAGAAGTAATTTTATTAAGTCATTGAAGTTCCAATTTGAAAAACTATTTGATTTCAATACTATAACCATATATGCAAATGATCAAAAATTGACAACATTGACAAGAAGTGATTTGAAATTCATAAATAAAGGCTTCATTATGGAAAATTTTTACTACAAAACTTTTCTCTATAACCAAATTATTCTAGAATTTGACAAAGATATTGATAGCGATCTTACTCTTACAACTACTAACTTTAACATTATACAAATTAACTCAGGAATGGGTGGATTGCGTTACACTGGATTAAGGAGAGATGTTTCTTGTGGATTAATAATTATTGACTATAAAGAAATAGACGAAGAAATATATTTGAGTAAAGTGATTCCAAAAGAGGATAATATATGTTGTATTTCCCATCAAGAATTTGAGGAAAATGAAGAAAGAATTATTTGTGGGATTTGTTTCGCTAGTTATAAGAGAGAAGCGATTGAAGAATGGTTTCAAATGAAAAGAGATAGAGTATGTCCATATGGTCGTTGTGAAAATGGCAAATGGTATAAAAAATGATGGTAAATTGCTATAATTTATTTAGTAATTACAATTATGTCGAACGCTTACAAAGAGATTCCAGTGCCCAGCGGGTACAACATTGACAAAGGAGGAGTTTTCCTTCTTGTCCACCCTGATGTCTCTGACAATTTCAGGGCACTTCTAAATCACAAAGTGGTTAAGAATGCAGGTGCAAACGAACATTGTGCGATTGTCTCTGTACCAATGTCAAATACTCCTACACAATGGAGTATCAACTTATCTCAAGAATACAAAAATATTTTGATTAGTTATTGGCGCAAATTGACGCAGCCGTGTGTAAAAATTGCACTTGAAAAGTTAAGCACATACAAACTTAGTTACACTAAGGCTCAAACATTTGTTAGAGCGAATGGAATGCTTAATTTCTTCTTGAGAAACCTAGATAAAAAATGTAAGGAAAATGGTGGGTTTATGTCGAGTATTCCCATGAATGCTATGATTGGAATAGAACCAGCTAGGAACGAAAACATTGAAAAATATCCATCACATTGTTTTGGATATTTTGGTGGTAGTCAAGAACCTCAAGATGTTACAATCTATGATACTTGTATGAGGGAAGCGATGGAAGAATGTAATATTATCTTTCACGAATCTGTTCTTGATCAAGAATATCAAACATCTTTGAGAGAGAGTATGAAATTTGTTCCAATGTATGTCGATACCCAATTCAAAGACACGAATCTCTACTCTAGAGTTTATGTTATTTTGTTGGGCAACGATGCTATTTTAGTTGACCAAGGAGATGGTAAATTTGTCGCAAAAAGAAATTAGTTATACAACTTTATAATCCCATTTTTTTGCCTATCCAAATATATTCCAATGTTGGACCAGCTTCATTGTAATTAAAATTTTTGAATCTTCTATATTCTTTAGTTACAACTTTCGTTTCAAAATATTTTTCAAATATATTTCTTATACTTTCGTGGCTAATTATTCCTTCATTATTGTATGACATAAAAACATAGTCAGTCTTTTTACTCAGCTTTTGCAACAATTCGTCCAATACTTTTGGAGCCTTTGACTTAGAACACCAATCGCTAAGAGTTGTCTCTTTAATCAATCCAGTTTTCCCATATATTTCTTGTTCTTCGTACTTCGCGATGTAATTCAAAACGTGATAGTTTTTTCCATACTGTCTCTCATTGTATGGTGGATCTAGATAAACCCAATCTACTTTTCCAATCTTATCAATCAAGTTAATGCACTCATCATTAAATACTCGATTCTCGCTATTGCACAAAGTTTCTTGATGAATTGGATTAAGAATAATATCTTTCAATGCAGTTTTTTTATATTCTTTCAAAAATGATCCATAAATAGATGGTACATTCGCACAAGAATCAGCACTTACTATAATAGATCCTAGTAAAAAATAATATTCTTCATCACTCAATGCAGGTTTCATTTCTTCCAATCTTATCCTCATACCATCTATTTTGCGGGCATTTTCAACTGTGAAGAACATTCTTTTTTCTTCACCATCCTCCGAGTAATTTTTAGAAAATATTCCACTAATTGGCTCGACTTCGTTTAATTGATGTATTATTCCTTTTAATTTGTCGCTATATATACCACAAATTGAAGCCTTAGCGACAATATATGCATAATATTCTAAATCATTGGAAATAACATTACAACCCAAATTGCGAAAATGAAATCCAACACTGCTTGTTCCAGTGAAAACATCAACAAATTTTTTATCAGCAAAATCTACTGTATTAGTTTCATCTCGAATAGTTTCCTCAATAAAAGATAATAAAGAAAATTTGGATCCAATATAATTTAATTTTTTAAGTGACATAGTTATAATAAAGAGTGCAATAATTTTAAGTCGCATTAATTCAGCATTTTGTAGATCAAATTTCAAAAAATTACTCAAATAGCAAGTTTTTCTACTAGCGCAAATATTTCTACAAGCGCAAATATTTTTACTATAGTATTATTTAACATCAAACTCCAAAACATCAATATGTTCTCCTTCAATAACTTCTATCTTTTCTTCAAGTAAAACATTTTCAAGGTCACATATAGATATTATATCTTTTTTATTTATATCCAGGCGAAGTAAGTTAAAATTATCTAAATAAAATAATTTTTTACCATCTCTTGAAATATCCAATGATCTTAAATTAGAAAAATTTGAACGATAGAGAAGTTGTTTCTTGTTTTTGTCAATATTCCTCATATACAACTCAGCACATTCAAGTTCTGGATTAGTCATTGAATAATAAAAATAATTTTCATGTTTGACAAAGGCAAAAACATATCTTTTTAACTTGCATACTCGTTGAAAAAAACTGTAATTTTCTAACTTACAAATACCTTTTTTGTATATGGAGCAATATAAAATCCCATTTTCATCATATTTTAATGAACTTATTTTCTCATTTGATAGAAAAATATTTTCGTTATTTTCATAATTGAATATATCCAATCTATAAGTTATATCTACTCCTCCCCATATAGTTCGTATTGCGATCTCTTTTTTTAAGGGATTAAATTTAATTCTCGGGAAATGATATAATGATGATATTGAATCATCTGTAAATAAATTACAAACAAATTTGCGAGTATTATCTATCAAATTTACTAAAAAAATAGGTATGCGATTTTCTTTTCTGCATACAGCAATAAATTTACCACAAGGACTTATCTCAAATTTTATATTCTCGGATTCATCTCCATTATATATTGTAGTTGTTTCATTATTTTTATAGTCCCAGGAGATTATTTGATTTTCTTTTTGTAAAACAATTACTTTATTTGTAAAAGGTACAAATCTTACAAATTTCAAGTTATTTTCGAATTTTTTAGAAGCGATTTTATATTCATCTTTAAAAATAACAATCGCATTTTTAATTATTATAGCAACATGTTGGCTCAAATTGTCCATATGCGTAACATATTCATTTTCTAGAATTATTTTCAATGACTCTGGAAATGATTCATACATTTTCTTACAATTATCCTTGTCTATTGTTTTTTTCAAAATTAGCCCCCATATTTCTTGTGGTACATTCATTTTTTTTATTATTTATCTACAAAAAAAATAATCAATTTTTACAAAAATTGATTAAAAATAAAATAATATATATGTTTAGAAAATGACTGAGGCTAACTATAGTAATATTCTCTTAGAAATTCAAGGAGCTCAATACATTCTAACCAATGCACAATGGAATTTTAATAATTTCTCTGGAAATATTGGATCATTAACTCTCAACGCAACATATGAAGGATCGGGTGAGTTTGTTGGTGAAGCGAATGGTCAACAATATGCTGGAGAAATTGAAGGGTTTGGTAAAAATGTAACAGGATGGTATGTACCCGCAAACCAAGTGCTTCCAAATTAAATTTGATATTTTAATTATAATTATTAGTTCACTTTGTTGAATTTTTTACATTTTGGACATTCAACTCTCAATGGAAACGTCATCAAAAAAACATTGCTACAAAACGTATTTCCACACGTACATAGGTATATAGGTTGGATAATCGGTTCGTAAATCAACTCTGACTCTGTTTTCATTAAATTATCATCATAGAATTTAATTCTAATAAAAACGCAGTAATTTTATAATCATATATTCCACTCTAAAAAATAAAAATTGATAATATTTATTGATGATTTATTGATAGATAGAAAATGTCTATTAAATATTTTTTTATTTCTTTAAATTATACATATCCATTAATACTATGTATATTAATGATCGTTTTAGACGAAAAAATAACGAACTGCAAAGATAATGATAATATCTTTAAAAAAATAGGAATAACAGTAACAGTTTTGAGTTTTGCCTCTATGGCTACTTTTTATTCCACATTGATGGATAAAATTAATTATGTATCATACTTATGGTTCATTTTTACCCTTGCACTTATTAGTTTTAGTGGAATTCACGTTTCTTATTTTTTTGGACAGGATGTAACTATATTGAATTGTTCAAAAGAAGTAATTTTTTTGAACACATTATTCTCATTACCAGCTATCATAGTAGCAGGACTAATGTCATTTTTAATTGCTTCTGCTGTTATTTATGTAGTAATATTCATTGTGGATAATAATTATATAGAACCATTGTTTGAAAAAAAATATAATAAATGTATTTCTTCATATACATTTCTCTGGTGTCTTATTCAATTATCTTTCTTAGTAAATTATTCAACTAATTTAGTATCTCTCATATTTACTTGTATCCAAACGGTTTTTCTTTTTGGAGTTTCTTGTACGGTGAATCAGCTAAAATATAAAAGGGTAAAATACTTAATTAACTTGTCAATAATATTGGGCTTGGTATCTACTATTTTTGAAAAGATTATTGACGATAAAATTACTCCTGTTGGAATTAATAGCTCGATCCCTTCAATTACATTCATCTTTTATTTAATTAATTATCTAAAAAATCGTTTTACAAAAAAAGGATCAGTCTCTGCAATCCAGTACCAAGTTAGAGAATTACCCCCAGTTGTCTATGCAAGTGGATGTGCCAGTGTTTATAAAAAAATTGATGTAGAATAATACTGCATTTAGTAGGAAATATAATGTGCTTACCATTTGAACAAGCTAGAAAGTTTTTTAGACGTAATGCGTCAAAATTTGTACTCAATGACTTATTGAAAGTTTATTCCCAAGGAAATCTCAGCGATGTCTTGAAAATGAACAAGAGTATCCAGTACAGATTCAATAATGAGGAATATCATTTATTGGATAAAGATCTCAAGGATTTCCTTCAATTTACATCAATAGATTACAAGACGGCGAAGAAATTTGATTCAATTGAAGGAAATCTTTATTTGATGATTGACGCCTGTTGCAGAAACCATCAAATAAATTACGTGGAATCATTCATTACTTCATTCAATCTATCAAAATTTTTAAAAATCATTGAAGAATCAATTTACACCTCAATCAGGAGATATCGTATTGACATTGCAAAAAGTCTCTTTAATTTCCTGGTTAGGAAAACATTTTGTCAGAGTGCTGAGAAAATAAAGATTCTTGACAAAATCATCCACACTTGTTTATCTTTATCTTTCCAATATGATAAAAAATTCACAATGTGGATGCTTCACGAGATGGGATACAATGAAGACATCGCTTACTTGAATCCTGCTGATTTCAAAATTGTAAGAATCAATTGTGAATTGGATAAGAATTTGAAGACCAACATATGCAAATACATTTTGGTTACAAATTGGTTGGACGATTACAAAGGAAATCAAGATGATTATTTCATTCGTGAGTTTCTACGTGATAAGGCTTTATCAGCGATCATATAATTATTTTATAAATACAAATGGATATTCAATAAACATTCTACTTCCACTTGGGCTTTGATGTAACATTATGGTCTCATTATTCATAACTAAAGCAAATTTCCCACCTTCATTTATAAGTTTCATAGCAGGGTTTTTCCCAATCTTATCCAATTTATCAATTACATTTTTGTAAACATCTTCACCTATTTCTATAGAGCCTTTATAGTCAACGCCATCACTAGGCTGCTTATTTTGGTCAAAATAATTAGTAATTTCTCCTTGATTTATTTTACTTAATTCTGGATCTTTATCCAATTTAGTAAGAATCGCAACTCTTCTTCCTACTCCACGAGGAACCTTAGTAATACGAAAAAGGTATAACCTTGGCATTTATTATAAATTTTATATAATAAATTGGATAAAAATACAAATTTCCTAAAATACTTAAATTCTAAATTTTTCGATTGTTGAGATATTGTTTCCATTTATTGTTAAGACGTGATGTCTATCTAGTTCGAATGAATACAGTTCACCACATTTCACAAAATTAACTTTTTGAACATCCTTTGCTGGAGTCCATTCACCATATATTTCAATAAGATGGTCGCCTGTAATTCTCATTTTATTGAACTCCGCCATTTCAAAATATCCAGTTGCTGTTTTGGTTTTTAATATTTTGGTAATAATTGCTTCTCCTTGTGGAGTTAATACTTGATCACCTTCTTTCAAGAATCTCACAGCTTTTTCTAAATTTTTTCCAATCAATACTTTTCCAAATCCATCAATGGAAAAAAATCTTCTTTGTAAATTTCTTAACATTTTTATTATTGTAATAAAAATATCTTTAATACTTTTCATTTTTTTTAGATTATATTTGGAAAATAAAATTCTTGATTACCTTATGACAATCACAGCTGCAGTTGTTTCTAGAATATTTATTGGAGAATTACCCTATGTAATATCATATTTAGATTACTATTTATCGATTGGATTTTCAAGATTTTATTTAATAATTAATGATAAAAATGAAGAAGCTCCCATAAAAAATTATTTGAAAAAATATGAGAAACAAATAACTTATTTCATTCCACAAAAAGATATTAAAGATTTAAATTATGAAGGATTTCGAGGATGCGAGAGTTTAATAAAAGAAGATTATATTTTAAATATTGATATTGATGAGTTTTTATATTTGAAACTAGAAGATAAAGTTTACATAAATATACAGAATTTTATTGGAGAACATCAATATGAAAAATATAAATTTGATTGGTTAATGGTTATAAATGATGGAATTTCTAACAAGGAGAGAGGATTTGTGAGACCAAATGTGGGTAAAATTATGGTAAAAACATCGTGTGGATTAGCACGTTTTAAGTGCCACGATATTTTTACAAATAAGAAAAATTTGAAAACATTTCAAGGTAATATGTATGTTTTACACTACTGGGGAAGGACTTTTAATGATATTGTTATAAAATGTTTATATGGTAAGTTACCAAATAATAAAACCACTAATCTTGATGAAATGAATCTTGATGTAAGAAAAAAGAGACTACCAGTTCGATTCAAATTAATGGCTTTATTAAGCATTGGAAAAAAAAATATTACAGTACCGAATTTTGTTATTAATAAGATAGACTACAATAAAGAAAATGAATTAGTCACTGTATTTGATAAAATTGGAGATTTACAAGAGATGTATAGGGAATATGTAAGTAAATTGAACTATAAATTTTTTAAAAAATATATAGAAGAAAATATAAAATTGTTGGATATGCAGAAAATAATTGATTAAAAAAATGATACTTAAAAAGTCAAAGGTATATATTAATAAAATGGGCGTACCAGGATTATTTAGTTGGATTAAGAGAAACTTTGAAAAAGAAATTTTCTCTAAAAATCTACCAAAAGATATCGATCATCTCTTTATAGACTTCAATGGTCTAATTTATATTGTAGAAGAAAATTTCAATTACCTTGCTTACAAGGATCAAAGTGAAGAACAGATTGAAAATGCGATTATTGATCAAGTCATTAAATACACTCAAAAATATATTTTCGCAATTAGACCAAGAAAATCAATTTCGATATGTATGGATGGAGTAGTTACTATGGCAAAAAATCATTTGAAGCGTCTTCGTATGTTCAAGTCTCCCTATATTGAAAAAATGGAGGATGAATTGGATAAAAAATATGACAAATATGTGGAGCGATTGATGGACATTCGAAACATCACTGCTGGCTCTCCTTTTATGGAAAGGCTTACAAGAAGTTTGGAAAAAGCGATACAGTCAAAATTTTTGGGTCCTTTACCGATCCATTTTAGTGCTTGTAATTCAATTGGTGAAGGTGAGCACAAGATCATTAGTATGATCAAGAAAAAGAAGATTTCCAAGGACGAGAAGATTGGAATATACTGCAGTGATGGAGATATGATTATTCTTTCTCAATCACTTCACACGCAAAAGATTCTTATTATGAAAGAAGCAAGAGATACTGCCATTGAGGAATTTGATTTTGAAGCATATAACATGGAAACATTGTACGACTGCATTTTCAAGAGCATTCGTCTTGTGATGAATGAGAAGAAGATTGATACCAAAGATGTTCAAAAAGATAGAGTTATGAAAGATTTTGTCTTTTTGAGTTTTTTCATGGGAAATGATTTCCTTCACAATTTGCCAAGTATTAGTATTCCTTGTCAAGGTATTGAATTTGTTTTCGATTCATATGTTGATTGTTTCAAGAACATCAATGCGATGCAAAGAGTTAAGAAATACATTATTTCTTTTGTGGATGGTAAAGTAAATGTTAATCATCAATTTGTGAAAGCTCTTTTGCGAAGTTTTGCTGAGAAAGAAGTTACAAACATTCGTTTTGTTTCTCAAAATAGAATTCATTCACTCAAAAAGAATTATGAAAGTGAGTATGAATTGGAAAAGTGGAAATTGGATAGAGTTGCGTATAATCCAGAGTTTCAAAAATACGCGAAACCAATCGATTACTTCAAGCCTGATTGGAGAGAAAAGTATTACAACATATTTTTCGATTTAGTTGGAGAAGGAGAAAATTTAGAGAAAGAATTGGATACAATATCCAAGAACTATTTTGAAGGAATTATGTTTTTGACAAGATATTACTTCGATTTGGAGTATTGTTGGGAATGGTTCAAGCCTTATTATGCATCACCATTAGTGAGTGATTTGAGCAAATATCTCGATAAGATTGGAGATTTGAATTCGATTGTTTTAGAGAGAGGAGAGCCTTTTTCTCTTTTTGAACAAAAGATGTTAAGCTCGAGCAAAGATACATTAGAATTATTACCAAAATGTCTCCAAGAAGAATTATCAAAAGAAGAGTACAGTCATTTTTTTCCTGAACAATTCGAATGGGTTGCTTGTGAGAAATCAATGACTTCTCAAATTGAACCAAAAATACCTCCAATTGATGTCAAGCTTTTTCGTCAAATATATTCTACTTTGAAGGATAAATTAAGCGAAGAAGAGAAGTTGTTAGACGTTGTCTCGATGGAGTAAATTATAATAATTCAAATCTAAAAAATAAGATTCTTTCTAAGTTCTATTGAATCTAATTCTATTGAGATAATTTCTTCTATTTTTTTCTCCTTATATATAAATGAAGGTTACTCCTCTCTTTGTCTTGTTGAACCTCGCTTTTATTGGTTCTATTTGCGAAACTGCCCCAACTATTCCAGTAAAAAATAATGCTGGAATTACTAATTTCCACATTGCTGTTCCACATAGCAATGGTCTTGAATGTGATGCGTGTGAATTTTTAACCAAGGAATTGGATGAAAAACTTTTTCACAATGATAAACTAATAGCTCTAGCACAGGTTGAATTGGATAATATTTGTAATGTTTTGCCAGCAAGTGTGCATGACTTGTGTTTAGCAGCAGTGAATAATACTGTACCGGAATTACTTGGTAAAATTGGAGATTATGTAGAGAATGAAGGATGTCAAGAACTAGGTATCTGTAAGAGTCTACTATAATTTTTTTATATATTACATATATAAAATGGTTCGTTTCATTAAACTAAGTTATGACGCGAGTAAAGTTTTGGTATCTGAATTTAATACCACATCTCCAACCCCAGGCAAAATATATCTTTTTGAATTGGATGGTGTAGATGCTAATTGAAATCTTTATAAGTTAAAAGTTAGTCAAAACGCAATTATCCCCAACAATGCAAGTGTAGTCGAACAAGTAGCGAATTATGCTGTTAGTGCGGTGAGTAATCCATCTGTTTTGCTTGCTTATACTACATTCGTCGTTCCCACATATGTCTCCTCTGGTGATTTTGTTGAAGGAACATATGTATCTCAAAATGGTTCGAAAATTGTAATTGACTCAACTCCAGTTCGTAAATTGTGCTTAAAAGTGTGTAATTGAAAAAATTGATAAATATTAATAATGTTACATATGTATAAAAATGTCATATATCATTGATAAAAAAAAAGTTCTTTTTCAAGACAACTTTAATAGTGAATTCACACAACAAATTCTAGATGACATACACGAATGTGAAGAACTATATCTAAATACTGGTTATAGTACTTTTGTCAATAGATTCAACAAATCGATTGATAAATTATCTATTAATGTTCGTATTCTAAAACTGGGATCTGATTTTAATCAAACAGTTGATATTTTACCTCCTAATTTAGAAGAGTTACATATAGGAGATTCATTCAATCAAAATATAGATAACTTACCATTTAGCTTAAGAGTGCTGAAATTAGGAAATAGTTTTGATAAAAAAATTAATAACTTACCACAAAATCTTCATACTTTAGTTTTAGGAAATTCATTTAATTATCCAATTGAGATGCTTCCAAAGTCTTTAAAAGTTTTATTGATTGGTAATTCATTCGATAGGTATATAGTTAATTTACCGGAAGAATTGGAAATACTCAAGATTGGTGATAAGTATAATTCAACTTTTACACAGTTTCCAAATAAGCTGAGATATCTTAAATTAGGGAATTCTTTTAATCAAGAATTGAACAATTTACCTGATTCATTGGAAACCTTAAAATTAGGTTTTCTTTTTGATAAGGTTGTAACAAGATTGCCAAAAAATTTAAAAAAAATTGTATTATTGAGAATGAGAATTATCTACACAAATTTTGAATTTCCTCAAACAAATGCACAAGTTAAAATAAAATATGTCGATGATGAAGTTGATATAATATTGTAATTATTGAATTACAACTTCTTCCAATTTATAACACAAAGATTTTTGCCATTCACAATTTTTTAGCAAATATTTTACCATCTCCGCATTTTCAATAAATTTATTTGCATATAGTTTAATAAGGCTAGTCTTAAAGTTTTTTTTGTATTTTATTTCGTATAGTAAAACATTTATTGAAATTATACACCCCTCTATTTCATCAATACTATTCTCACTTACTTTTGTATTTAAATCACAATATAATTTAGTATTTGGTATTCTTTTTAGCTCTAACAAATAGAATCGTAAAGTGTTATAATAGAATTGAGCAATTCTTGTATCGTTCATTTATTAAACTTATGTTAAGTATTTTCTAAATCATTTTTTTTGATCTAGAAAATTAAAGTAATCCAACAATACCCTCAGTAACAACACCTTTTCCAATATCTAAGCCAACACTTTCAACATCTTTAAGGAAACATCTGATGAATAATCCATTATACATTATTATAAGAAAAAAATAAAAAAAAATGATGGCGTGTAGAAAATTCTTTCTCACAAAGCCAGCCGATTTTTTTTGCATAGCAAAAAAAATGATGGCGTGTAGAAAATTCTTTCTCACAAAGCCAGTCGATTTTTTTTGCATAGCAAAAAAAAATTGATGATAAAATACTATGCTTTTAACAAAGTTATTAATGACTACAATTAACATCGACGAAATAATTAATAACCGGATATCCTGGACGAATTCTAGGTACAATTTTTTATTAAGTATTCCTCTTCGTTTAGAAAAGGATAATTATGAATTATTGAAAAACTCAATATTGGGTGTTTATTCAAATGAAAAGATTGATTTTATCTATGATCGCCCCTCATTGCATATATCATTTGGTCGTTTCAAGATAAATTCAAGGGAAAGATTTGATGAAATTGTAAAATTATTGAATGATTTTAGGGAAAAAAGCAATTTTCTAGAAAATATTGAAATCTACTTTAATAATTATCACAAATTAGGTAAACATGTTTCTCTTCATATTTCCCCAATCAAAATGCAAATGAGCGTAATTATTGGAAGATGGTTCAATGAGATTAATGAATTTTTTCTAGATAAAATACCTCATATTACGGTGGTTTATATGAAGGATAGTTTTGAAGCATATACCCCAAAAAACCCAATCATTCACAAAATTAGATTGGACATTAAGAATATTCGATTGCATCCATATGGTCCAATTATTAACAATGAAGGACAAAACGAATATATTGAAATTTATAAATGTTTACATTATTATGTTAGATATGAAAATTGAACACGTTGTTTTTATTGTATTTGGGATAGTTTTTGTAGTATTTATAGGTTGCGCATGTTACCATAAAATATATTCTAAAAATTATAAATAATATAATATATGTTTGAACCGATTCATCCTCCAATTTACATATTTAGAAAAAATGACATAAGTGTTTTTTACGATAAAATAAAAATAAGTTGCATTCTACCACCAAATAATATAAATATTCCCAATCATTGGGTGCATTGGATAAAAAATATTGAAGGGAAGATAAGCTTATCTATAAAGGATAGCGAGACTTATTATGAATTTGATAAATTTCATTTCCACGAACTACTTAGACAAACATATAATCTTTTTTATCAACACCAATTGATTTTCAAAGAAAATGGTTTTGAAGTATATAATCTTTTTCCAATGGAATTTTTAGAAAAAAAATTAAATTATATTTTTGGATTAAAAGAAGCAACAGATATTGATTTTAAAATTGAGATTGCAATTCATTTTAATACAGCTGATAAGATATTTTTGAGCAATGAAGTCTTAAATAATAATTTCAATGTAAAGATTGATTTTGAAGAAACTAGTGAAAATGATGCTTTTTACATAAAACATAAAATAATATGGGAAAAAAATAGGATGAATTTAGATAATGAATTTAATAGTGTTTTAGATTTATCAAATATTTTGGAAAAAATGATGCATTGTTAGATAATTCAAAAAAATTTATTTTTATAAATATGATAAAAATAAATTGTATTCATGGGGGAAGTTTATATCATTATGCTCATTTTATTTGCGATTGTCTATTTCCAGAAGTCATTCTAAAAACATATGAAAATGTTGATGTCGTACGTCTAAAAAATCTAGGACAAACCATAGGAAATTTTTCAAAAATCTATGAAGAAGTGATGGGTGTTAAAAATATTGAACTTGATCCAAAAGAATACAAAGAACTTGAATGTGAAGAGATAACTGTATCAAGAAGAAAATTAATCAAGAAAATACACTTTCTAATGTTTCACGATTTTATTATTAAAAGATTTCAAATTACTAAATGTAGAGGAATGCCAAAAGTAATCTTGATAAAAAGGGGAGGTAGAATAGAATTATTAAACGATCAAGTATTAATAAGAAGAAATACTAATGTAAAAACTGGTTGTGAACGTAGAGAGATAAATGAAATTGAAAAGTTAAGAAATTTTTTATTGGAGAGATATCCTAGAAAATTTAAAACACTTGTCTTAGAAAATATTGATTTTAAGGACCAAGTAAATTATTTCTACAATGCAAAATTAATAATTGGCATTCATGGTGCTGCTTTGTCTAATTTATTTTTTTGTAATCAAGGGACAAAAGTATTAGAGGTTTTAGGTGATAGAAAATATCCTTTCTTCGATAAAATATCTACAAATCTTGACTTATATCATCACAAGTGTGAAAATGATTATGATAAAATTGTTGAAAAAATAAAAGAAATAGATCCATTAGAAATTGATCTGCCAACGGGAAATTACGACGATGTTGATTAAAAATTGATTTATTAAATAGCAATCTCACTATGCAACAAGATAAAATGCTTGTTTTAATATTTGACACTGAGACAACTGGATTACCAGAGAAAAGAGATTCTTCTATATATGATTTCGATAAATATCCTCACGTAATTCAACTTAGTTGGGTTTTATATGATGATGTTGAGAAAAAAGTAATTGAAGAATATGACCAAATAATAGCTATTGGAGATGATATTCCAATACCAGAGAAGAGTGTAGAAATCCACGGTATTAGTAGAGAGATATCAAGAGAACGAGGAATTCCAATAAAGGAAGCTCTAAGGACTTTTAGAGATGTTCTCAAAAGATGTGATATAGTTGTTGGTCACAACATATCTTTTGACAAAAAAATAATTGTTGTGGAAGGATTACGAAATAAAGTTTATTTCCAATTTAAGAAGAAAAATGAGTTTTGTACTATGCGAAATTCCAATGGATTATCCAAAGAAAAAAAAGGATATTTAAGATTGGGAGAACTTCACAATGTACTTTTTGGTTCTTTACCAGAGAACCTACACAATTCTAAAATTGACGTAGATGTAACACTCAAGTGTTATCTAAAACTAATTGAGAAAAGTTAGTATTTGCAATTTTATTATATATTTATAATAAAAATATGTCTTTTATTGAAGAAAGTGTAATTGATAATAAAATTAGATTAGTTATACATCCAGATAATCTAAGTAGTAGAAAAGTCGAATACATTGGTAATTGGATCGACGACAAAAAGTACAAATTTATTGGGAAAGAATATCATTATAAAGATGGCAAAAGAAATGATTTTTTCACTTGTAATGGTGAATTTGTTAGATCTAGCTGCATTAATATCACTAGACGACTTCTTAAAGATGGATTTGTTGTGATGTTTAATCCAACAACTAGAAAGAAAGAATTTGAAGGATATTTTGTTCTAGGTGATTGGGATAAGAATAAGATGAGTTATTTATATCAAGGCAATCAAACTATAAAAATAAAAGGTGATTATAGTAAGTGGTATGAAGGAGATAATATTATATATGAAGGAGGATATGAGATGGGTTTGATACCATTTATATCAAAAAAAGGAGAAGGTATATTATATGATAAAAATGTTTTGATTGGAACTTGGGATGTTACTAAAAATGGCTATTTTACTGATAAATTTGGTATATTTGAAGCATTTTATTATAATGATCAAGCATTAGTGTCAAAAAAAGAAGTTGAAGGAATGTCTATTAACAAAAAAATGGAATATATTATGAAGAAATACAGGGAGAAAGTGATTGATGAGATAAAAAATAAAATAATATAATCATTATCATTCTAAAATTAAATTTTCGTTACTATTTATGAATTTTTTTATTAAAATTGGATCTAAAAATCTATATTTGAAATTAAATATTTTATCCAATTTATTTTTATTAATTTTTATTTTTACTTGTGATTGCTTGTTAAAATAATATAATAATGCGAGTAAATCTGCCAAAGGTCTTGTTGCTCCTTCTTTTTGATATCTCTTTAAACGTTTATTAATTTCTATTTCGTAGATGTTTGCTTTTAATCCAAACAAAATGTAATAATTACTTGGATACAAGCAAATTGTATTCCAAGAATTATAATTTTCCTTAGATTTTTGAAATAAGGTTACTTCAAATCCACACCCATCAACATATTTTAGGCTCTTATCACCTCCTTCAATACAGTAGATATCAATATCTCTAGAGATTCGAAAACCCATTGCAAACAACAAATAGCTACCTCCCATAAAAAAGTATTCTTGGTCAATTAGAGAAAAGTTGGTATTAAAATAATAATTAAGGTATCTTAAATTAAACAGGAGTTTTATGGTATGATCAAGTTGTTTTGAGAAAATATAGGATATTTGTTTTTCAAATAAATCATAATTATTCCAATTCAAAAAGATTTTACTAGATTGGACTAATTCATAAAAATTATTTGAAATGAATAGTGCATTTTTAATTTTTTCACTGGATATCCCAATTGTTAAAATTTTTGTTTTATTGGATTCCTTAAATTGGGAAATTCGATTTGATGATTCCAAATCAAATAAATATTCGACAAAATCACTAAATTTCATTCTAATAAAATTTATTTGAAGCTTTATATATTCCAGTTGTTTTTCACTGATTGGAACTTCAAATTTATATAAACAAGGAACCTTTATTTTTTCTAGAGAAGCAATTATATTGATGTTCGGTGTGGAACAACAATAATATCTCCATAATAAAAGTTCTACTGATTTATCGCAACTCCCATTTTTGATATATTTTTTTAATTCATTTGTTAACATGAGATTGGGGAATGTTTTTATTATTTTGGGTACAAGGTCATTAAAATTACTTGCATCAAACATTGGTTTCAAATCAAGAGGCATACACATTAATGTTTTTTCTACAATTTCTTTATTAAATATTTTCTTACATTTTTTATTGTTTAACAAGTATTCCATATTATTTTAATATAAATTAAATAAATATATTTTTGATAAATTTATGTATTCTTTTATTTTCGTTTTTTTCCAATTCAACACCAAATCTATTATTTTTCCAGTCACGTTTAATTTCTAATGTACTCATTGCATCAATGAAAACATTTTCTTTGACTTCCAAGAGATTTAAGTGATTCGCATATTCGCCAACTATAAAAAATTTGTAGTCTTTATCTTCATCTAATGAGTTATAGCCTCTAGTCCAAAACATCATGTCGTCTCCAAATAATCGAAATACTAGATTACTATCATTCTCAATAAATATACCATTTATGGTATCAAAATAGTTAAAAATCTCACACATAGGCATATTATTTTTATAATTATTATTTTATTCTTAAATAAAAAAAATTGATTCATTTATTTGATGATTCCTTACTCTAAAAAAATGGCTTGTATAAGTGAAAAAATAAATCTTGCCCGTGGGCAAAAAATTGAGGCGTTGAATATTGATTACTACCTAAATGTTTGCAGATTAGGTACAAGAAATGAGCTTTTTATTCATACCAAAAGAATACAAAATCGATTCGAAAAAAATCGAAGAGATGCTCTTGATCTTGTATTGTATCAAATTTTCTTATTACGTAAGAAATATCAACACATCAACCAAACAGAGAAAAATCTTGAAAAACTAATGGCGGTAGGAAAAGATGATGATATTGTTTCTATACTGAATGTTTTAGTTGATCATCAAGATGAGAAAACGATTTACTTGTTTATGAATTATCTTGGAATAAGCAAATTCATACAATATCTTAAGGTTGTCCTTCTCAATGCTGCTGCTTTAGGATCATCAAAAATTTACCAATTTTTCCTTGAAAAAATCTTTGACTTGATTGGAAATACAAAATACAGAGCAACATTTACCCAGACATTAAGAGATTCATTTATTCTAGCAATACAGGCTAGAAATATTGATGTAATATCCTATTTACTGGGAATTATGAAATACCCGGTTGATGCCACAGAGAATGTTGTTGAATTCCAAATTATCAATGTAAAATTTGTTAAGATGGAATCATCACCATTTTGTTTTTCCAATCCAAGCAAATTTTACGAATTGGAAGTGAATTGGTTGAAAGAACGAATTCCAACTAGAACTCCTGTTTTTTTCATTAAAGAATTTCTTGATGAGATGAAGAGAAATCTTGAAAGTGATAAGTATTCCAAAATTTTTGAGAAAATTGGAAAAAATAATTACTTAAAATTAAATTATAAGTTACAAATAATATTTTTTATTCTTTTAATAAAAATTATGGCATGTAAGATCTGTAACGAATTTTACAAGGAAAAAATTAATTATCCTGTTATTTTAAATTGTGGACACACAATATGTTTTGCTTGTTTTGAAAAAATCCCTATTAAGAAATTAGAAACTACAATATTACAACAAAAATGCCCAATTTGTCAAACTGTTCTTAAACATCACACCAAAAATTTAGCAATTTTAGAGTTCATTGAAAAAACAGGTAAGATATTTAAGGAAAGTGATGAATTGAAATTAAGCAATGAAAAACTTACAATTGAGAAAGAAACCCTTGAGAAGAGATTTAAGATAGATTTAGAGAAGAAAATAAATGAATTATTTGATGATTTAGATAAGTTCCCCAGTTTCTTTGAAAAAATATCTTTTACTTTCGACAAAATATTGAACACTGAATTTGTAAATTCTAAGATATATTTCTTAAAATTAAGCAAAAATTATAAATTAGAATATGGAGACATCCTTAGTGTTATGTTGAAATATGAAGTTTATAATGAAATATCTAAGAAAATACTAGACAAGGGGATCAATTCCGTAAATTCTAATAATTGGTCCAATCTTATGTTAGCTTGTTTTTATGGAAATTTAGAAATCGTTGAATATCTATTAAATAGAGGAGTTGATGTTAATTATCAAAGTCTTGATGGATATACTGCTCTAATGATCGCTAGCGAACAATCCAATGAATCAAGTAGTATAGAAGTAATTATTAAATTAATTGAAAATGGTGCATATGTTAATTTCAAAAATGAAAAGTTAGGGTTGAATGCTTTTATGCTTGCTTGTATCAATTTTAATACCACTTCTAGTATCGATACAGTTAAATTATTACTTAAAAATAAGGCATATATCAATGATGAAAATAATCAAGGATTAACTGCTTTATCTTTAGTATTAAATAAGAGTGTGAATGATAGCCATTATGAAATAGTAAAGTATTTAATAGATAATAATACGGATGTTAATAATAAGGATAAAAATGGTCTTACTCCATTAGCACTACTATTAGAAAAAGAAAATTTCAATGATACCAACAGTGCCGCTTTGCTTATAGAAAAAAGCGATATAAATGCTCAAGACTATAATGGAGAATCAATTCTTATCAAAACTATTAAAAATAGAAGAAATAATGAATTTTTACAGATAATTGGTATGGATGTTGAATTAGATAAGCAAGATAAAAATGGCAAGACAGCTTTAATGTATTTGTTAGATAAATATAGATTAAAAGATGCTCCTATGGAAAATATTATGAAGATGCTTGAAAAGGATCAAAATCTTGATTTAAGAGATGATAAAGGTTACACTGCATTCATGTATCAAGTTTTATATTCATTTGAGCTTAGAAATATCGGAATATTAAAATTACTCTATTCAAAGGGATTGAACATACATCTTACAAATAAAGATGGAAAGAATGCCTTATTGTTAGCGATTGATGAGTATATGAATCGTGGCAATTCCTTTAAAGAAATTATTGATTATTTGAAGGACCTAGAGCAAAAGCTTAATATAGAAAAAAATAAGATTGCAAGCGAAAATTGATTATAAAAAAAATTGATGTAAATTTTTATTGATTTCTATAGATTCACAGAAGTATATAGAGATGCCCATTGTTACAGCCCTGCTTACCAACAAAAAAGGAGAATACAATTTATTTGTGGAACCTTTTGTCGGTAACCTTGAAAACTATTTGAGATTTATGACCGTTGAAAAATTCATTGAATTATGTCCTATTTGTCATGAAACTTTTGCTAAAAAAGGAACCAAAAAAATACTATCCATTCTTAGATGTGGTCACGTGACCCATCAAAAATGCTCAGGACATTGGTTTGACAAGAACAAGATTTGTCCTGAATGTAGGACTTCCATCAATAAGAACTCACTTGAATATTTATCGGATGCTATTTCATCAAAAAATGAAGAAGTTACTTGTTCAATTTTAAGAGAATTGAACTATTCATATGATTTTGGTGAACTTGTATCAATGAATACAGATCAACTTTCTAAAATTATAGAATGGATTTATTCATATAATCTTGACATAGTTATTGAGGTAGTAAAAATTATTAATAAGATGGGAGATGATTTCCAAAAATTTGAGAAGATTGTTGGATTTATTGTTAACAAAGTAGGTTTTGAAAGATTTTTTGATCTAATTGAACTTTTTTTGGAGGAGTCGAGTGATGAAAAAGTATCACATTGTGTAGAATATGTAGCAAGGTTTATGACATTTTATTTCAACCCTGTTTTGAACGACAGACATGTGAAGATTAAAAGGTTTTCAACTTTATATTTTAGATATTTCAAAAACAAATTGAGATATTTCTACAAAAGAGCAAAAATTATATACAAGAAATACCATAATCAATCGCAGGATTTGCTTGGATTGAAAAAATATATTGAAGATTTAAGAGATCTTGATTTTTTGCACCAAAGATGTTTCTTTTTGGTTAAGAAAATTCGTTCATTCTTTGAGAAAAACAAAATTGATGAAGTGGAAAAGTATTTGAGTATTCTTTATGAAACTTGTTTTCAAAATGAAAACCCGCATTCTTATTGCTATTTTTTATTCCCAAATGGATTTTTTGATAGGATATTTTCATTGTCTATTATTGATAATAAGAGTATCTTTTCAAATACAATTTCCATTCTTTGTTCAAAAACGATTGTTCATTTCTTTCCAATCTACAAAATGAAAAATCCAATTACATTAGAATTAGCAGAGAGATTGATTCGTTATCCAGACCTTTTGAAGAAATGTGTTACTCAATTTTTCCGTTATTTATTAAACATCCAGGATCATCATATTCTATATGATTTGAGTTTTGAAATCGATAACATCATGGATCGATTATTTAGATTAATTGACTATTTTGAGGAAAGTGACGAAGACAAAAATGCATTGAAAAGAATGATGAAATATTCTATTGAGAAAAAAATGGAATAAAATTATTATAATTAAACCTCACTACAAACATCTAAAATAATATTTTGTAGTTTATCTTTGAATGATTCTTTGAATTCTTCAAGAAGAGAATATCTTGAATATATTTCCAATCTAATCAAATTATTTGGTAGCTTTTTTATAGGTTTTTCGAAATAATATGACAATCTTAAAAATTCGATGCTATCTGGTAAGTTATCTATACTGTGATTAAAATCTGTATCTATACTTAAATATTTTAGATTAGGAGGTAGGTTATCTAGCCCTTTATCGAAATTTATCCCAATTTCTAGTTCCTCAAGAGAATTAGGAAGAAAGTCTAGAGGTTGATTGAAGTGATGTCCAATTCGTAATTTTTTTAATTTTTGAGGTAAATTATCTAGTGGTAAATTGAATAATCCACTTAGTTGTAAATTTTGGAGAGATTGTGGAAGATTATCCAATGAATTATTGAAGCAGGAATAAGGGTTAAATATCAATTCTTCAATTTGTGGAAGATTATCTAAATATTGATTAAAGTGGAATCCAAAAATTAATTTTTTTAAATTTTTTGGATACTTTTCAATCGGTAAATTAAAATTATAATCAAATACTAGGTGTTCTATAGAATCAGGTAATTTAAATATAGGAGAATTATAATGATAACCAAATTTTATTTTCAATAATCCATCAGGAAAACAATTAACAATCTTATTGAAACTAAACCCAAATTTAATATATTTTAGATTTTTGGGCAATTTATGAATATAACGATTAAAATTACTTCCTAGAATTATGGTTTCGATTCCATCGGGTAGATTGTCAATTACTTTATTATGACTTGTTCCAAACACGATTTTTTTTAATGATTTTGGAACATTTTTTATTTTTTTATTGAATTTATAACCAAATTCTAAATATTCTAAATTGGATGGGAAATTTGATATAGGCACATTAAATGATTGCCCAAATATTAACCCCTTTATCTTATCAATTTTACATAATTTCTCAATATCATTGGAAAACCGATTACCCAAATGAAGCGTTGGATATATTTCAAGTTTTGGATTCAATTCCTCTATCAATTCATCAGTTAATTCTCTATTATATAAAGTGTTATAAATAATTGATTTTGTTTCATTACATATTATAAAATTCATATATTAGAGATATAAATATATGAAATATTTCCAAAAATTAAAATCAGCAAAAATACTAATTATTTAATAGGTAAGAAAGAGAATTATCGTATTCTCTTCTTGTCCTGTAATCTTTAAAGTGTACATCATTAATTGAATATTTATTTGAATTATATTTGTCTATCATATTGTTTCTTCTATAATGATTCAAAAATTGTCTTGATAATTTATTTGCAAAATTATAATTATGTTTCTTAAAATGGTGTATCAAATACAATAATTTATTTTTATCTTGTCCTCCTCTAATATGTTTTTTAATCAATTTGGTTAGAAATCTTACGTTATTATTCAATTTCAAAAGGGATTTAAAAAAAGAGGGTCGTTTTATCAACAAGGTCTTTAGTAATTTTATATCTTCCAGCATGTTATAGTGATGATGTTTGTTCACTAATCTCAAATTATTTAATGTTATATAAATTAATCTTCTTAGTTTTTCATTATAATCATCATCTAATATTTTTTTCAAATAATATTTTATTAATCTTATATTCCTGCGAGACAATGCATATTTTTTTCTTATATTACGAATATTCTTAATTATTGGTCTCTCATTGTGAATAATGTATTTATTCATATAATAATAATTATTTTCAACATTTCTACGTGAATAATTATCTTTACTATTTGCTATTTGAAATGAATTATAATTCGTAGGATAATCTCCATTTTCATCTTGACTCACGTCTGGTTCGATGGTAGGGGTATTCTCATTTTTAATTGGTTTACTAACTGGTGATTCTACTGGTTTGCTAACTGGTGATTCTACTGGTTTGCTAACTGGAGTTTCAACAGGCTTGATAACTGGAGATTCGACAGGTTTGCTAATTGGTGATTCAACCGGCTTGCTAACTGGGGTTTCTACTGGTTTACTAACTGGTGATTCAACTGGTTTGCTAACTGGAGATTCAACAGGTTTGCTAACAGGTGATTCAACTGGCTTGCTAACTGGAGATTCAACGGGCTTAGTAACTGGAGATTCAACTGGTTTGCTAACTGGAGATTCGACTGGTTTGCTAACTGGTGATTCGACTGGTTTGCTAACTGGTGATTCGACTGGTTTGCTAACTGGTGATTCGACTGATTTGCTAACTGGAGATTCAACAGGTTTGCTAACATGTGATTCGACGGGCTTGCTAACTGGAGATTCAACAGGTTTGCTAACTGGTGATTCGACTGGTTTGCTAACAGGAGTTTCTACTGGTTTGCTAACTGGGGACTCAACCGGTTTGCTAACTATAGTTTCTACTGGTTTGCTAACAGGGGACTCAACTGGTTTGCTTACAGGTGACTCAACTGGTTTGCTAACTGGAGTTTTGACAGGTTTGCTGACAGGTGACTCAACCGGCTTGCTAACTGGTGATTCAACCGGCTTAATAACTGGAGATTCAACTGATTTGCTAACAGGTGATTCGACTGGCTTAGTAACGGGTGACTCAACTGGCTTAGTAACTGGTGATTCGACAGGTTTGCTAACAGGGGTTTCTACTGGCTTAGTAACTGGTGATTCGACTGGTTTGCTAACTGGTGATTCGACAGGTTTGCTAACTGGTGATTCGACAGGTTTGCTAACTGATGATTCGACTGGTTTGCTAACAGGTGACTCAACTGGCTTAGTAACTGGTGACTCAACGGGCTTAGTAACTGGTGACTCAACGGGCTTAGTAACTGGTGACTCAACGGGCTTAGTAACTGGTGACTCAACGGGATTAGTAACTGGTGATTCGACAGGTTTGCTAACTGGTGATTCGACTGGCTTAGTAACGGGTGACTCAACTGGCTTAGTAACGGGTGACTCAACTGGCTTAGTAACTGGTGATTCGACTGGCTTAGTAACTGGTGATTCGACAGGTTTGCTAACTGGTGATTCGACAGGTTTGCTAACTGGTGATTCAACAGGTTTGCTAACAGGTGATTCGACAGGCTTAGTAACTGGTGATTCGACAGGCTTAGTAACTGGTGACTCAACTGGCTTAGTAACTGGTAATTCGACAGGTTTGCTAACAGGGGTTTCTTTAGGTTTGCTAACTGGGGTTTCTACTGGTTTGCTAACAGGTGATTCAGCAGGCTTAGTAACTGGTGACTCAACTGGCTTAGTAACTGGAGATTCAACAGGTTTACTAACTGGAGATTCAACTGGTTTTCTAACAGGTGATTCGACTGGTTTGCTAACAGGTGACTCAACAGGCTTAGTAACTGGTGACTCAACAGGCTTAGTAACTGGTGACTCAACGGGCTTAGTAACTGGTGACTCAACGGGCTTAGTAACTGGTGACTCAACTGGCTTAGTAACTGGTGACTCAACTGGCTTAGTAACTGGAGATTCGACAGGTTTACTAACTGGGGTTTCTACAGGTTTGCTAACTGGTGATTCGACTGGTTTGCTAACAGGGGTTTCTACTGGCTTAGTAACTGGTGACTCAACTGGCTTAGTAACTGGAGATTCGACAGGTTTACTGACAGGGGTTTCTACAGGTTTGCTGGCAGGTGATTCAACTGGTTTGCTGACAGGGGTTTCTACAGGTTTACTGACAGGGGTTTCTACAGGTTTACTAACTGGTGATTCGACTGGTTTGCTGACAGGGGTTTCTACAGGTTTACTAACTGGTGATTCGACTGGTTTGCTGACAGGGGTTTCTACAGGTTTACTGACAGGGGTTTCTACAGGTTTACTAACTGGTGATTCGACTGGTTTGCTGACAGGGGTTTCTACAGGTTTACTAACTGGTGATTCGACTGGTTTGCTAACTGGTGATTCAACTGGGGTTTCTAAAGGTTTGCTGACAGGGGTTTCTAAAGGTTTGCTAACAGGGGTTTCTACTGGTTTAGTAACTGGTGATTCGACAGGTTTGCTAACAGGTGACTCAACTGGTTTGCTAACAGGTGACTCAACTGGTTTGCTAACAGGGGTTTCTACAGGCTTAGTAACAGGTGACTCAACAGGTTTGCTAACTGGAGATTCAACTGGCTTGCTGACAAAAGACTCAACCGGCTTAATAACTGTTGTACTATCTGTAATTTTAGGTGTTTTATCGATTGGAGTATTTACAGATGTACTCGAAGGAGTAGTTTCTGGCATGGTTGTTTGGACGAAAGTAGATGTTTGCATTGGAGTTGTTGTCAAAAATATTGTTGTGGTTAAAGGATGAGTATCAAATATTTTCCATCTACAATAAACAGTTCTCCCACTATTATTATCACTTCCCCATATCCATTCAGCATTAGGTGATATTCCTGGTCGAAGATTATCATTAACTTGCCAAGTACTATTGTCACTATTTTTAGCATATCCAATAGCATTCATCCATTTAGAGTCATCATAATCGTACTTATACCATTCCAGAGAAAATTTCTCATTCATAAAATCATTACACTTCCAATCTTTTGAATTTGTCTCAGTAATCCTAAAATTACCTATACAAGCTCCTTGTCCAAATTTATTTGTTGCATCAAATGCAATTATTTTAGGTGATTGGATATTAGTATTGAATATATAAGTCTCATTCATGTTATTACCGGTTCCTATCAACTTTTCATCTATGAAAAGTGAAAATTGATTATCACATGCTATCGAAACAGGATTATTTGCTTCAATTGATGTGATAAATGCCAAGGTAAAAAGCACAAGAACACCTTGAATGCTTTTCATATATATTTATATAATAAAATATTTTTATACAACATTCGCAATAAAAATTGATTATTTTTTTATTAGTATATAATGAAAAAAAAATAGAAATGCATAATAAAGATATTGTTATTGGATTCATCTTGGGTTCCAATATTGGAATTTATTACTCAGGATATAATGATAATAAAAAGCTTTTATTCATATTTGCAATCTTATCACAAGTATTTTTATTATTATCATTATTGGAGAGTAAGATTATTTTTAGATATAGACCAAGAATGGATTTAATAACTGGATTATTTTTAGCTTTATTTGTTCCCATTTTTCTCAATTCACTCTAATGGTTTTTAATTCCAAAAAAAAATCTAATTTCTTATAATGGACCCAAATGTCTTGACTTGTTATCAATCACAACATAATAAAGTAAGAATCGGAAGAAATAATGATGGAGGATATGTAATATGTGAATTACCAAACATGAAATATGGTTGTCTATTATCAGGAGGAATAAAGGATGACATATCATTTGAGGAAGATTGCTTAAAAAAATACCCATATTTAAAATGTTATGCATTTGATGGAACTATTAATTCTATAAATACTGATTTCAAAAATATATTTTTTACAAAGAAAAACATTGGTAATAAAGATAATGAAACCAATTTACATAATATCATAAATTCCCACGAAAATATATTTGTAAAAATGGATATTGAAGGAAGTGAAGTTGAATGGATTAGTACTCTAGATGATAATCATCTTAAAAAATTTGCTCAAATTGTCATAGAAATACATTACCCAAACAAATTAAGACATAAAAATATGTTTGATAAATTAAATAAGCATCATTTACTTGTTCATATTCATGCAAACAACTGGGAGAAAAAAATCGATAAAATAAATGGAATTATAATCCCCAACGTTTTGGAATGTACATATGTCAATAAAAATTTCTTGAAAGAACCATATCATTTAAATACATCAAAAATACCAAGTAATATTGACCAACCAAATTGTAAAGATCGTCCAGATATTAAAATGAATTATCCTCCATTTTTCCATAAATTATAAATTAAGTTTGATTTGTTTTCTTCAACATATTTTTTGAGCTCGAGAACCTGTTTCTCAAGATCATCTATTTTCTTGTTAGCAATTTCCAGATTTTTTTTCAAATAATCAAAATCTGACATTTTTCTTTCTCGACATCTTTTAGCACTTTCCCTATTCCTCAATCTCCTCCTAATTATAGGATCTTCGATATTTTTAAAATCATAAGGTTCTTCTTCAATAAGTGCCAATTTACGTTTTCTTGACTTCTTCTCTTCCTTTGTAAAAGGAGTTTGGTCATCATTTTGGAAATTTTCCTTATCAATTATGCTATTTGAGGATTCAAAGAAAAATTCATTCTCAGCATAATCATATTTCTTAGTCTCAATATCCAAATTGAAAGGATAATTGAAAAAATAGGATCCAACACCAAAAGACTTATCTAAATGCTCCATTTATTTGGTTAATTAATAGTCTTATTTATCATCAATTTTTTACAAATAAAAAAATATATCATAAAGTAATGTCGTTAGTTCTTAACACAGCAATTTTTTCCTTCATTGTTCAGGTTATATCTGGAATATTTTTAATTATGGCTTTTTTTTACCAAACAAATAAAGAAGATGCAATTATAAAAACAATTGTTGGTCTTGAATTGATAGTTCAGGTTCTTGAAGGTATTTTTTACATTTTTATAATAAAAATGTTAGCTAAAGGCAAAATTGATACGAGTTTTAGATACAAGGATTGGTATTTTTCAACCCCTACTATGCTTATTTCTACACTTCTATTCTTAGTTTATTTAAGAACGAATCCATTCAAAAATGATAAACAACTGGAAAATCTAGATAAAACAGAAGTGAATATGAATGTTAAGGATATTTTTTGTGAAAACAAATTAATTATAAGCGGAATTATTGTTTTTAATGCAGCGATGTTGATAATTGGTTATCTTGGTGAAAAGGGGATTATGGGAAAATACCCTGTTTTTTGGATTGGAAGTTTATTTTTAGTTGGAAGTTTTGGATGTTTATATCAATTTGCAAAGTATAGTCAATATGGAAAAATATTTCTTGGAATTATGTTTGCTATATGGGCACTATATGGGGGTGCATTTCTGTTACCAGTAAAGGAGAAGAACATTTCATACAATATTCTTGACTTATTTTCTAAGAATTTCTATGGTGTCTTTCTATACATAGTTGTCGCCTTAAAATATGGTCGCATATTATAATTAAAATCCATATAATTTCAAATGTGAAATTATATTATTCACAATGTCATTAAGTACAATGTCAATTGTACCTGATTTTAAAATATTGTTCAATTTTTCAAAAATTTGTGTTTTTGTAACGACTTCTTTCATTACAACTACATTATCTTTTATCAAGAACCATATTATCCTAAAAGTTATCAATCTTTCTTCACTCTCTTTAAAAAAATCTAAAAAATCTTCAATATAATTCAAATATTTTGAAGATATAGTTACTTGAAATATATATAGAAATTTTCTATCTCTTGTGAAATAAAAGAATAATTCTTTTAATGCTTTTTCTTTATCATATAATGAAATATTCCTATCATTAATATATTCGTGCAGTCTATTCAATCTTTTTTCAGCTCTATCTAACATTAATTTTCTAGAATGTTGTACTAGATCCTTTTCCAAAATATCTTTTGATGTTTTGTTAGATGATTTTATATGTGGAAGAATTTCTTTATTATCAATAACTTCTTCAACTCGTTCACTTGTTTTGAAATTAGATTTGAATCTATTATAGCAACTATTACATCTAGCTAATCTATAAGTATCACCTTTTCGGCAAACAAAACATATTAAACCTCTACATACTTTATCCGCAATAGTGCAATCAATACAAGGGCAAATCTCATTTTTTTTGAAATCATCCAATTGGCATATTCTATCTGTATCTCTTCTACAAATTTCACATCTTGCCCGTTTAATTTTATGGACACAATTTGTATTAATTCCACATGTTTTACATTTATACTTTAGAACACCACATTGGCATAATGATGTTCCATCACATTCCTTACATATGAAACGATTTCTTGAGTGCTTACAAATACCATTCCCAGCACATTGTTTACAATAATATTTGTTCCTTTTACCGTGTGGGCAAACATAAATCTTTTTCCCACAAGGATACCGAAGGTCCATTTTTATTATATTAAATCAAACACCTATTAAATCAATTTTTGTAAAAAAATAAATTAATAGATTGGATCAATAGTTGTTATTAATGTATCAGCCACATTCTTTATAGCATCCATCGTATATCTTTTATAAATATCAAATCCACTAGTAACATTTTCAATGCTTTTAGTGTAGTAAGGGAATGGTATAGGATCTTTTTTATTATTTGAAAGATGTTTGAATTTCTCAGCCCATGAGCCAAAAGTGCAAGAATCGAAATGCAATACTTTAAATTTATCCTCTGGTAAATCTTCATTAGTATCTCCTCCAATCTTTCCATTATAAGAGAAAAAATGTGGTCCTGCTAATGCTACACCATCTTCAACTCTTCCAGCACCTTTACCATTCGCATATGCTCTACAAGGAGCACTCTCTGCACATCTCAAGAATTTCTTAGCCGAGAAACAACTATTCTCATTCCCATCGTAAACGGCTTCTATATTTTTCATATGGATTGTCTTTATATTTTGTGGTAAATCATCAAATATAGCAAGTGATCCATATAATAATTCATCACAATCTATATTTATCATCCAATCTATTCCTTTTTCTTTTGCTAAATTTATTGATTTGTTAACAAAGGTATTTTGCCTATCCATCACAGTCATATAATTATTTCCTGATCTATCTGATTCCCCCTCTTCTATAAAAATATCATCATTTGGAATCGTTCTTAAATATTCAACTGTTCCAGGAGAATCTTCACATCTTATGTAAAACATACAAATTCCTAAGTTTCTATGATATTTAAGCCATAGTGGGAAATCGATTGGTCTTCTCACTTGAGTTGCTATGGCAATTTTGCATTTTGGTTTTTCAAAGTTTTCAAATGATTCTAATACAGGACTCTCTTGACTTTTTAGAAAAAAAATGGATATAATGATAAAAAATAAAAACACAAAAATACAGATTTTAATCATTATTTAATAATGAGAATTTTTTTTGCCATTATATATTATGTTAAATAAAACATTATCTAATCAATCTAATTCCAATATTATCATACCATCAAATAATGATATAAAAAAAATAGGTTTCGAAGTAGCTAATTTTGAAATTCTACCTAATTCTTCTAAAAAGGCTTATGCATTCGAAAATGAATCGAAACAAGAATTATTGGATAATTTTTTTAATCACATTGATGTAGTTTTCTTGCCACAAAAAGATCCAAACACTATAAGAATCTTAGATTATAATGTTCATGATTGGGTCACCGTGTATGATAAATATGGTAAAAAAAGGGATATAGATAATTTCCTATATTTTTTCAAACTTTTAGACGCTGATATTATTTGTCTACAAGAAGTTGTCCCATTGTTTGAAAAGGAAATCCCCAATATGATTAAAGTAAGCAATGTAAAAGAAAATTATAATTTTAAATTTTTGGTAAAAAAGATGAAGGAGATTGGATATAAATACTGTTCAATAGCGAATAATGTAGTTGGAGAAATATACTACCAACAAAATCCAAAAGATTATTATGTATTAGCTAATGCCATATTTTCTAAGAATAAATTTGATCAAGAAATATATTTATTAACAGGGAACAGATCTGCAATGGTATCTTATTTTGCAAATAATAATTTTAATTATATTGTTATTAATACTCACATTGAGTATTCTAAGAAAAATTTCAATCAAAATAGATTGAAAAAAGAATTCAATGATGAAGATATTCGTTCAATACAAGTCAAAGAATTACTACAACTTGCTGAAAATATGAAATCCAAATATAATACAAAAAATGTTTTCCTTTGTGGAGATTTTAATGCACCATATAATCATAAAGTATTGAAGCCATTGTTTAAAAATTTCATAAGCTTGAAAACATCAAAACCGACTAATTTGTATGGAAAAATAACGACTGATTTTATTGCTCCATCAAAAGAAACCATGAGAAACATATTTATTTTTGAGTATGATTCTCTAGATGCAAAATTGAGTGATCATTTACCTGTATTTATGGATTTTGTTCCAAATACTATTGAAAATAAGAGTATTATTAATAAGTTAAAATACAAAAGCCAAGTAATAAAAATAGATAAATATGATATAAATTACGATTACATTGATACTATATCCAATAATGTAACAAAATATGCAATTTTTGATTACAGTGATTTTATAGTTGATCAATACTATCTTAATACAAAAAGTTGGTACTATGATGATAAATTACAACCAATGTATGAATTAGAACCATATGATTATAAAACATTAGTTAAAAATTTAATCGATGTTAATGATTATTATGAAAATTACAAAGAATTTGCTGATATGTTTAACGGAAGTCCCATTCGAATTGATAAAAAAATAGATAAGTACAAACCATTAATAGAAGATATGTTGTTACAGTTTATAAAATGTAGGAAAGAGATGAAAGTTATTACTGTGTGGCCTGCTATCAATTTTGAAGATCATGCTAGAGAAATGATTAATGTTCTTCATCAAAATGGCGATATTTATTATTTGAAGGAGATATATCTAGATTATTGGGGAGCTATGTCATTAATGTTTCAAATATATGCAACTACTGATAGAAATAAAACAATGTCACATTTAAACTATAATGTTGTTCAAAAAGGGTGGAACAATAAAGAAGAAAAGAAGAGAATAGTTGTCATTTTTTATGAATATAAAAATAAAAATAAAGGTGAGATATCGGGATCAGAGAGTGAGTTCAAAACCATTCTAAGATCTTTTTGGAAAACTAATCAAATGAGACCTTATGATATATTACACATTAATGATTATTTCCAAGAAACAGTTGATTATGCTTCATTATATCTTAATGATAATAGTCTAAAAATGTTAGAAAAACAGGACATTGCAAAGTTCTTAAAATTAACTTCGCATAAAGAATTAGTTTATTTAAACACCTTGAAGAAAACATTTTATAATAATTTCAAACAGGATGAGTTAATAAGATTTATTGTATTTTCTAGTATAGTTTTATATGTTATTGGATTACGGAAATTCAACGATATAGATGGATTTATTTATCCTGCAAAGAAAAAAGATGCAAGCTTCAATAAATTATATGATAACTTATTTGATGTAACTTCAAAGTCATTTATACCATTTGTAGATATATCTTATAATGAATCCAAAGCATGGCAAGATTATATACTACAGTTTTTAGATAAAGTTGCTTTTATGTATAATAAAGTTACTTATAAAGATATTGTATTCAATCCTAATTATCATTTTTATTTTTTTGGTATTAAAATGCATTTAATTGAATTGGAAATAATTAAAAGAATATACAGGTATAAACCATCTTCGTGGGCAGACGTTGTAATGATTAAAGAAAAATTAAAGTATCCAATCCATTTTCCAAAAATACCAAAACATATTAAATACTATTACAAGAATGTACTAAATAAGGATTATTTAATTGATACAATCGTCTATTATCTTAGGAAAAATTATGGAGTAAAGAAAACAAAAGAGGAAATCGAAGGAATGATATCTTCAAATGCAATAACAACTAACATTGAAGATAAAAACATTAATAAGGATATAAAATATTTCAAAAATATATTAGGTAAATAATTTATTTGATAAATCTATTAGCTAATATATTGTATAGGATCTCTTTTGGACCACTATACTCATCCCAATTATAAAAATATTTTGCCCCTGGTTCAAAATCATAGGAGTCACCAGTATCTGCATCATAAATCTTGAAAACTTTCTTAAAATTCTGTGATAAAAATTTATGATTTTTATAAGTCTTTATTGTCTCTTGATCAATATCATTCGATTCATCTGTAAAAACATCAAATGAATAAATATTAGTAGGCTGGTCATAAGCAATCAATATAGCATCCTTGTTCCTCCTGTCATCAGATTCTATTAAAATTATTCTTTCCATGTTAAACTTCCTTAGCATATTTTTTATTTATTACAAAATTTTTTTTATAATATTACTAATTTTTGTCAAAATATAATCTAAATCTCTAAATTCTTGAAAATCTAAATCTCGTTATTTGGACCCAAGGACATGTATCTTGATCCTTCATAATTCCTTCTCCTTCAATACAGTGAATTTTTCCAACAGGATATCTACCCCATAAGACAATATCTAAATATTGTCCATCATCTACGCCTATTGTAAAAAAAGTAATAATTCTAGCTTGCTTAAATCCATCTTGACCAATACTCTCGCCACCTGACATTTCTTTTTGTTGGACTTTTTTCATTCTTCTATCAGCATTAAATGGGCGTCCCGTTGCTACTAAACCTCTAAATCTAACCATTGAAACAGGCTCGTGAATTTGTTCAGGAACATATTGAGTTCCATCTTTCTTTTTTCTTGGTTTTGGATAATCAGGAACACCAATGTAATATTCTGCGTACATATTTGGAAGAAATTCATCTGTTGTCCAATATCCATATTGCCAGTAATCACGTACTGGATCTTCAATTAATTTTAATTGGACATCTTTACACATCAATTTATTACCTCGAAGATACCAAGGTCTCCTTCCTAAAGTTAATTCGATTCCAGATTTTTTTGCTTCTCTAAAATGAACCCATTTTCTAAATGATGAATTACAATTATTCAAAGCAGCAAGCCAAAATTGAACAGGATTATGTGCTTTTTGATATGCTAATGCCCATACTAATTTTGCGTAGCTAATAGCGTGTGATTTACAAAAACTATATTCCTGTAGTTGTTCTAGAAGAGTGATAATAATATCTATCTTGTCATCATCAAAATCAGGGTGTTTTTCACGTATTTCATTGGTAAATTGGGCTTTTTTATCCCATCTATTTTTAGCAAATGCTTTTCTATAAACATCTGCCTCTGCTTCTGGTATTTGTAAAATTCTTGATATATATTGTATGGCATCATCATCAAAAATTAGATAATCAATATCATTTTCTCTTGTGAATGTTCTTTTATCTCTAAGAAATATTCTATAATCTTTTAGGAAATCTGATTTTTGTCCATTCATGCTAGCAGAAGGGCGAATTAATGCCAAAGCAACTGCTACGTCGTATATATTTTTAGGTTTCATTAATCGAAATATTTTCATCATTCCTCTACTTTCTCCAAACGTTATTCCTAGATTCTCACCTCGTGAAAAAATAAGACGTGTAAGAGGATCTCCATCTGGATAATCTTCTATAAGCATTGGTGATATGTCATTTAATTGGGATAACCCTCGATTACTTAGAATATCTAATTTGATTAAATTTTCGTCTTCTACTTCATCCTTGTCTAATTTTATTTGGGCACCAGTTATTTTCTTCTCTGTTTTTTTCAACCCTTTGAAAATATCAAATTCTTTCAAATAGTATTTTTCAGGAACAATATCATCAAATATAACTATTCCACCACAGTGAAGTGAATAATGTGAAAATGTTCCTTCCAATTTAGCAGCTTGTTCATATACAGAATTTTGATCTTCTTCTTTTTCAAAAATATCTTCCAATCGAAAATCTTTTGGTAAAAATTTTCTATAACCTGCTTGTCTAACTGCTTCTTTCAAACTTGTTTTTTTCCTAAAAATAACATGATTGGATATTCTCGCAACTTTTCCTTCCCATCGTTGGAATATTTTGTTATATATCATTTCCCTCTTGTTATGCGGTAAATCAATATCAATATCTGGCATATCTTTGCGTGTATAACTCATAAATCTAGCCAAACTAATATTTTCCTTGATTGGATTAATATTCGTTATTCCTAGAAGATATGTGGTTAAACTAGAACCAGCACTTCCTCTAATGATGAATTGGATATCTCCAACAAGAGATAATATTTCGATGCATTGGAGAAATACTTTAATAAAATTGTTTTCTCTAATCAATTGGAATTCTTCACCCAATCTTTTGTAATACTCTTCATTTTCTGGGATATTTCTTTTAAAAAAACTAATAAGAAAAAGAACGTCTTTTTCCTTAAAAATCGAATAGAAATCATTAATGATCTTTGGAGTACAACCGCCATGTGTTTTGCACTTTAGATGAAGCTCTTTTATTAATGTTGGTAAATACATTATTTTTCTTTTCCCCATTTCCAATCTTTGCTCTAATGGTATTTCGTCCAAAAAACTAGGCTGTTCTGGTTTCGGGTCCTTTTTCGTAATTCCAAAATAGTCAACTAACGTTTTTTGTGACATTTTCCCAAGAAATGCTTAGATAAAATCATTTTCAATTTTTTTATTTTCTTATTTATAATATGGTTAAAATTAATAAGTTAGCGAAGGGTTTAACTAAAGCTACTAAAAAAGTAACTAAAGGAGTTGCCAATTCTGCTGTAGGTGTTACTAGAAAAGTTGCAAGCACTGCTGTAGGTGTTACTAGAAGAGTCACTAAGACTGCTGTAGGTGTTACTAGAAAGGCACAGTCATTATCAGGAATGGAAAATTACTCAATTTTTATATTTTTGATTGTAGCAGCCATTGTAATTGGTGCTCTTTTCTATATCTTTAGACCAGTTTTCATGAAGAAAAGAGAACAAGAGAATTTTGGATGTGATATGCAGGAATTTTTTGATGGAGGTGGTCGATATTAAGTAGTTTCGTTCACACCTAATAATATAATGTTATATTTTGCCTTTTTATTCTCATCAACATCCCAAGAATCATAAGCCTTATTCTTTTCATCAAAGCAAGTAATCATTGAGTTATTGTTACCACCTAAATAATTTATCAAATCATTGTAAAATGTCTCAGTACTCAACATTGCAGTGTTATGTGTAAATAAATAAAAAGATAAATCATCTGATATTTTTATATTCGATTCCCCTTTATTATTTATAAAATCTACTATGAATAATTGCAAAATATTTCCTCCTTCTTCTTCTCCAATGCAAACGATATTTTTTATATTTTTGTTTTCCATAATAATTTCTAAGAGTAATGAATATATTTGATTTCTAAAAGATTTAATGTATTTTGTATAAACATCTTTCTCATAAAATCCAATTTCTTCAGATATCTCACTTATAATTGATATTTTTTTAGATTCCTCATCAAAAAATTTCTTCTCATATTTGCTAGAGATAACTATGTAAATATTTTTGTAAGCTGCCGATGATCTTTTTCCACAGCAAATGTAACCAACAACATCATCATTATGAGTTATATAGCCAAATAGGTCATAATATGTGCTTTCAAGCTTAACTAATTTGTAGTGAAATCCAACTTTTTTAAAAATATTAATAGAGGATGTCATTTTAATTTGTTTTTTACAATAAGGTTCAATACAATTTCTACTTTTTATACTAACTTCACTCTCACTTTTTAATTTATCTTGTATATTTGATGGAATTGAATCAATATATTTATTGTAATTTATTTTTTCTTCCCAATTTTCTTTTTTTTGTAAGTTAAAGTGTTTAATATGTCCTAAGAAATATTCAATATTAACCTCTTTTTTCTTATCTGCAGATAATCCATTTATCAACTTTTGACCAAAAATACTATAAGTTATAAAGTTTTTCTTAACTTTAATGTTTAAATCTTCTTCATTAATATTTTCACCCATTTGATTAATTTATTTATTTCTTTTTTTTTAAATATTTTATCGCATTATTATTTTATTTATTTTATTTATATATTTAATGTTTAATCAAATAATGCATTCTTTGTTAAAAAACTCAGATGAATATGCTAAAATACTCATTATTGTTTGGATGAAATTAAGAGAAATATATTTGGAATCAAGTAAGAATGATAATGTATCTCTTAATAAAAGAATTCAATCTCTTGAAAAATTTTGTAGAACTATCAGAAAAAGATGTGATAGTGCAAAAAAACTTCCTAAATTATCGAGGTTTCTTGCCAGGATTGAACATAAATGTGCCAATGGAAAGGAGACATTGGATAAATTATCAAGTATAACCACTATGTTGAGAATGTTCGATCTTCCAAAACCAGTTAATAATTTAATTGATTCTCTTGGTTTAGGATCAATGGAAGATAATGAATTCGCGAATGTTATTAATGAACTTTTTGAAGAAAACGATGAATTGCATCATTTGAAAGAAATTGATGATAATAATGAGGAAGGAACACTAGTCGATTACATAAATAGAAAATATGAAAAATCTCATTCTAAAAAATTTGAGCAAAAATTTGTGAAAGTTGATAAAAAAAATAAGAATCAACCTTTATTAATTGAAAAATTAGCAGAGAATCATAAAGAAAGAGAAACAAATAACGTTGTGGAAAAAATACCATTACCAGATAATCCACTTTTAAAGACCGCAAATTTATATAAACCATCTAATATTCCTAAAACAATACCTAAAAATGAACCTGTAACTTTAATAACCGTTAAAAACAATCAGCTTTCAAGACCAGAATCAAAAACAGCTCCAAGAAGAGTTTATCACCATGAAAGATACGTCCCACCAGTTGCGACTAATTATATATCACAAAGGCTTCCCCAAAACCCTCCTGTTCAAATGAATCCATATAGCGTTCCTTATCAGTTCACATCTCAATCTAATCCATATAATAGTTATAATAATTACGGTCAAAGAAGACAACAAGTTATTTTAACAAATCAACAACTATCTTCTCTTTAGTATGACAATCAATCATCTTGTGTAATTGGATAATATTTTTAAGAAAATTAATTAATACATTTTTGTATTTCTTTTCTTGTCCAACTAATTGAGAATAAATCTTATCCATTTTTGCGCCATTAATAGTAAAAGATAATTTTTTAGTTCCATCTTTTACCTCAACTTTTATATTACCTGATAAACAGATATTAGTGAAAAAAGAAACATTTGCAGTTTCTGTATCAGGATAAACATAAATTTTTATTTCTCCTTCTTGAGATATTTCATAATAATACATTACACTAATTTCTTTTTTTGAAATACTAAAAATAGTTGCTGGTAATGAAGACAATAATGGTTTTTGATATGTTAGTCTTGAATCTCCTAAAATAATTTCATTATCATAAGAAATTAGTAATGGAGCATCTTTAATAAAAGTTCCTACTATTTCTTCAATATAGAAAGGATATCTTCTAATAACTAAGTCATACCCTACTTTTTCATCGCTTATCAAATCTTTGTGATAAATATTTAATGATAAGTTAATTTTATTTTTCTTTAATTTTTCCTTATCTCTTGAATCCTTGAATTTATCCAATCCAAGTTCAACAAATTCACTAGTTGTGAATAAATATTCATAATGATGTTTCAAGAAGTGTAGATCATGAAGTTGTTTTCTCGAAATTCTTCCCAAATCAATATCTTTAATATAATCACGAATCATCTCTAGTTTTAGTAAAATAACTGGACAACCTAGGAAATATATTCGATAGTTTGGATTAGAAACCAATTCATCTAAATTATCAATATCAAATCCAATTTTTTTACACTCTTGAGAATATATATCGACGTATCTCCCTGCCTTTAATCCACTAACGGAGAATTTAGGGTAATTGTTCATAATATTTTTTACCTCTTCTTGTTTTTGTTCTTCTCTCTTCATTTTTTTGAGTTCTGCCTGTTTTTCATACATTTCTGGAATCATTGGAAAATAAAATTCTTCATTTGCGTAATATGTTTTTCCAAAATCATCGAATATTCCAGGAACACCAGTTTGAGGGCTATATTTGCTATAGGATTCTATATTATCTTCGTGGTCTAATACAAAAAAATCTACATCTGCACAATCTCTAACATTGTAAGCACTTTTAATCACACTACCCGCCAATAAATAACGATGTCTATCTTCAACATTTATTTTAGATTGTAAAAAGTAGTAAAAAGTATTTAGATAAATGTAAAGATGATTGTAGATATAGTTATGTTTTCTTTCGTTAAGAAAATTAATAGTAGGTTGATGAAACAATGAATAGAAATTTTTCAATAAATTACTATGATTTTCTGCGACTAAATGATACCCATCAACCTCCGTCTTTTTTGTTCGTAGATCTATTAGAATACAGGAATATAAATCATATTCTGATTTGGGGACTTCACTATTAATAAAAGGTATAGATGATAACTGTACTTCCTCATTTGTTCCAATTATTTGTTGATAAAGATTCTTTATTCCATCATTAGTAAATGTGGATTTATTAGAATAAATGCAGTAAATATTTTTAACTGTATCTAATCTCTTCAAAACATCACTTTCACTGGTATAGATATGAACATTATCAATTGTATTTACCAATAAACATAAGAAATAGAAAACAAAGTTGTTTCCTTTTTCATCAATATCTTCCCAAGATTGAGGATTTTCTTTTATTAACTCATCGACTTGTTTAATAAATTGAGACTTATTTCTTCCTTTTGTTGACAATTGTTGATGAATTATTTTGATAAAACTAAAAAGCAATTGAAAATTAATACTTTTCATTTGAGAAAATATTAATAGCACATCTCTGCATAACGATTCAAATGGAATAGTTGATGATAATTTACTTGCCATTTTTTGTGATGCTAATAGGGGTATATTGTTTGTAGTGTTTATTGTAAAATCAACAAATTGTCTTTCTAGGGGTCGAAATGTTGATTGAGACTGGATTAGTGACCTTTGGACATTTTTTTTATAGTCCACATCAAAAATTTTATATATAATCTCTTCTTGACAGCTTTTGCAAATATCCATTATTTTATTGTTAAATTCAATTATATCTAATTCTGGCATTACTACCTTCTTTACCTTTGACATTTTAATATTATATAGTGATTAGGCTTTAAATTAAAAGTAATCAGATTTTTTTTAAATCACTTTTTTTGTATTGTATAGTAATGGATAAGCAAAATAAAAAAGATAAAAATGATAAAGATAAAAAAGATGAATCAAATAACTGATACTGAAAAGCGCTTAAATCGCTCAAGATAAAAATGATGTTATTTAAGCTCTTTTCTGTCACCGCTGTATCTCAGCGGGCGTTCAATAGAACACTACTCTAAAACAAGATGTTTTAATAGAATATTTCTTGCTCCATTAATATCTC
>Ga0194133_10000587_pt1 | contig 71293 bp, 66 predicted proteins | sample TA2KigOf40mmetaG_FD_155448 | JGI IMG/M metagenome (GOLD analysis project Ga0194133, IMG submission 155448) | Freshwater microbial communities from Lake Tanganyika, Tanzania - TA2015055 Kigoma Offshore 40m | ecosystem: Environmental > Aquatic > Freshwater > Lake | place: Tanzania: Lake... | reverse complement strand
TAATGCTCAGAAGAGGGAAACCTGAATATCTGCGCTCCGATAATGGCCCGGAGTTCTCCTCCGAACCCTTCACAGATTGGCTGACCAAAGTCGGCATTAAGCCGATCCGGATCTATCCCGGATCACCATGGGAGAACGGCTACAACGAGCGCTTCAACGGAACCCTTCGCAGAGAGGTGCTCAACGCTGAATGGTTTGGCACCACCCGCCAGGCCCAGGCCATCATCAATCAATGGCTCAACCAATATAACCATATCCGGCCACACCACGCCCTCGGCATGCGGCCGCCGGCACCCGAAACATACTTAGTAAACCCACAAATCACTGGTACATAAAAAGGGGGCTGGACAATACACTGAAAATACCAAAAAACTTCATATTTCCGCTTGTTCCAGCCGAAATCGCTGGAGTGAAACTATTGATGCCGCGAAAACCGGACGAGATCTGTGAATTACTTTATGGGAAAGATTGGCGAGTGCCCAAAAAAAGGGGGCAGAGTACGAAGTTTTTATTCATAACAATCTCCCTTTTATTGCACAAACAAAAATTGAGCGTACTTTGTGCGAGAGAATAAATTTGCTTGAGGATGAAATATATTATCTCAATCTCGGCTCTTTGGGGTGGGGGCGCGCTGCGTGGCGTTTCGCGGTGCGGACATTCCGTCGAAAGGGGATCCCCCCATTCTCACCCCCCCAATAAGTCCAACGTCCGCCCCACCACCTTCGCCTCATCAAACCGCTCCAGTGCGCGCGCGCGCCCGGCTTCGACCATATGCGCCCGCAGCGCCGGGTCCGCAGCAAGCCGGGTTAGCGCCTCGGCCAGCGGCGCAATGGTCGCGGGCGGCACCAGCAACCCCGTCTCCCCCGCCACCACCTGTTCGCGCGGCCCGCGGATATCGGTCGCCACCACGGGCAGGCCGGTCAGCATCGCCTCAATCACGCTCATGGGCAGGCCCTCGAAGTGGGATGGCAGGCAGAATATATCCGCCGCCGCCAAAAGCCGCGCCACATCATGCCTATAGCCAAGCCGTTGCAGCCTGGGGCCAAGCGCTGCGGCGGCGCGGGCGAAATGCGGTTCCATATCCTCGCCATGGTCGGAAGCGAGGCGTTCGCCCACCACCCAAAGCCGCGCATTGGGGGGCGTTGCTTCCATGGCGCGCAGCAATTCCGGATAGCCCTTATGGCGCACCAGCCGCGATACCGCGATGATCACGCAATCACCTTCAGCCGCGCCCAATTCAGCGCGCAGTGCCTGGCGCGCTTCGGGATCGGGATGAAACTGCGCGGGGTCGCGCCCATTCAAAATGGCGGTTGCGTTTGGGTGAATGCCAAGCCGGCACGCATCTTCTGCTTCTTCCGCACTGACGGTCAGGTAGATGTCGGTGATGCGCCCGGCAGCGCGTTCAAGCTGAAGCGCCAAGGCGCGGCGCCACCAGGGGCCGGGCTGATTGAACAGAAAGCCATGGCAGGTATAGGCAATGCGCGGCACGCCCGCTGCCCTTGCCGCTGCGCGCCCAATCAGCCCACTAATCGGCATATGCGCATGCACAAGGTCGCATGCCTCGCGCTTCAGGAAATCTCGCACGGCCTGAAAGGCGCGCCATTGCGCCAGCGGGTTCATGCTGCGCGCCATGGGCATGGCTTCAATCCGGAAACCCTCGGCGCGCGGGATTTCCAGCAAGGGGCCCTCGGCGCAAAGCCCCACAACCTCATGCCCGCGCGCGCGGGCGCCACGCATCAGCGGCAGGATGAAATGCCGCATGGCAAAATCCACATTCGCGATGAAGCAGATTTTCATGCGCGCTGCATCATTTGCCTGAGAAGTTTGGAAAGGGGGAATGGCGCGTTCATCGGCCCCGATAGTTAGGCTATTTTGGCGCCGAGCAAAATCAGGGGCTGCGCGCGAAGCGCATCACCACCCTATTCCCCGCGCTGCGCTTCCTTGAGAGCCCGGCGCAGCTTGGCGATGCCGCTGCGTGTCTGGCCCTCAACGCAAAGCTGCCGGCCTTCATCCGCCAGCAGCCGCAGATGCGCCGGCGCTTCAGGCTCCAGCACCGCGAAGCGGCCCGAAAGCTCGGCGCAATATTCCGGTGAATCGGAAAGCAGCCGAGGTGCGTCCTGCTGCGCCCAGGCGGCAGCGGGCAGAAAGACCAGAAGGGCGATAACCCAAGGCATGCGGTTGTATTAGGTGGTCTTGCCCTGCCGCGTTATGTCGGGCGCATGAAGCCCGCGTCATGCGCGGGAACTGAGTATCAGCCGCGCCTCCAGCCCCGGCCTTGCGGCCCCAGGCGCGGCATCCCCAAGCCGCAATTCCCCCCCATGCAACGTGGCGACAGCCTTGACCAAGGAAAGCCCAAGCCCTGAACCGGGCAAGGCGCGGGATGGATCGGCGCGGAAAAAGCGCTCGCCCGCCCGGGCGCGATCCTCGGCCGCAAGGCCAGGGCCTTCATCACTGACGGTGATCTCGCGCTTGCCGCGCGCCGGGGCGCTGGCGCTCAGGCGGATTGTGCCGCCTTCGGGGGTGAATTTCACCGCATTATCCAAAAGATTGGCGATGGCCTGCAACACCATGTCGCGATCCCCCACCATGGTGAGCGTCTCGGGCCATTGCGTCGCCAAATGCTGGCCGCGTTCTTCGGCAAGCGCGCTGTAGACCTCGGCCGCATCGGCTAGCACGGCGGCAAGATCAAACGGTGCAAAGGCGGCGCGGCGTGCGCCTGCCTCAGCCTCGGCGATGCGGAGCAAGGCCTGAAAGACGCGGCTGATGCCATCAAGGTCAGCCACGGTGGTGTCCATCGCCGCACGCAGGCTTTCCTCATCCGGGGCGCGCAGTAGCGCGTTTTCAAGCCGCATGCGCGCGCGGGCGATGGGGGTGCGCAAATCATGCGCGATGGAATCGGAAACGCCCTTGATGCCGACCATGAGCTGATCAATCCGATCCAGCATGGCATTCATGCTTTCACCCAATTGATCGAATTCATCGCGCTGGCTGGAAAGCGGCACGCGGCGGGAAAGATCACCGGCGGCAATGGCGCCGGCTGTGGTGGAAGCCGCGCGCAGCCGATCCGCCAATGCGCGCCGCAGCGCCGCAGCGCCGGCCAACGCAAAGGCCACGGCAACGGCAAAAGACCAAAGCAGGGCTTCCGAAAGCAGGGCGCGGAGCTTTTCGCGGTCCGTCGCGTCGCGCCCAACCAGCAAGCGGTGGCCTTGTTCAAGCGGCACGCTATGCAAGCGCGCCGGTACCTCAATCCCATCGCGGCGCACTGTATCGGCAGACCAGGACCCTGGCGTATCCGCCGCCCTTGGCCAGCGATCAAGATTGCCGGCAAGCCGATACCCTGCTTCATCCATCAGCAGATAGATGGCGTGGTCATCAATATCCACGGCCAATCTTTCGCCAATCGCGTCCTTCATCGCATTGGCCCCGCCGCCGCGCCAAGCTTCCTGCAGGCCAATCGCATCGGCGCGGATCGCATCATCAATCTGGCGGGAAAGCGTGCCTGCCGTGCCCCACCAGAATACCAGTGCAAACCCGGCCATGGCGGCCAGAAACAATACGGCAAAAAGCGCAGCAAAGCGAAAGCCGGCACTTTTCAGATAGGCGCCAATATCGCGCCAGCCGCCCACTTCTTCAGCTGGTGCGGCCATGAAACCCTCAGGCGTCGGCGCGGATCATATAGCCCGCATTGCGCACGGTATGGATCAAGGGCAGGTCAAAGCCGCGATCCACCTTTTGCCGTAGCCGAGAGACATGGACATCAATCACATTGGTCTGCGGATCAAAATGATAATCCCAAACTTTTTCAAGCAGCATGGTGCGCGTGACCACCTGGCCCGCATGGCGCATCAGATGTTCAAGCAGGCGAAATTCGCGCGGCTGCACTTCAATCCGCTTGCTGCCCCGCGTCACGGTGCGTGAAAGCAGATCAACCTCAAGGTCGGCCACTGTCAATTTGGTCGCCGGCACTTCCATGGTGGGCCGGCGCGCCAGCGCTTCAATGCGTGCAAGCAATTCCGCGAAGGCGAAGGGCTTGACCAGATAATCATCGCCGCCGGCCTTGAGGCCCTTCACGCGTTCATCCACGGCGCCAAGCGCGGTCAGGAATAGAACGGGTGTCTTGTTGCCCTGGCCGCGGAGCGTTTCCAAAATGCGCAAGCCATCCACGCCGCCCGGCAACATGCGGTCCAGGATCAGCAGGTCAAAGGGTTCCGATGCGGCCATGAAAAGCCCATCGCGCCCATTGGCGACATGCTCGACAATATGTCCGGCCTCTTGCAGGCCCTTTTTCACAAAGCGGGCGACTTCGGCATCATCCTCAACAAGCAGGATTTGCATGGCAGCTAAACTCCAGAAACGCGCATAATTCCCCAGCGCGACTAGGCTAGGCGCTTTTGCGGGAAAACCAAAATCTGAAAGCCGGTTTCACATGTAACAGGCGCCGGCGTCATTGCAGATACGACCATAAATTGCCGATAGGCCTGTGGAATTCTGAAACTTTTCGCTGTTATGGTTACGGTAAATTGATCATCATGCAGGCGCCATGGCAGGCACCTTCGGGAAAACCTTGCCAGGCCCATCGCTCCGCATCGCTTGCGGTTATTTGGATGGGCAAGGCTGCACCATGACCTTGGCCGGTGGCCTATCCGCCAGGCGCAAACCTTGCCCGATCAGGCCTCAGCGGCAGGCGGTGATCATGATTTCCACCAAATGGCGCGGATCGGCCATATTGGCTTCGACGCAGGCGCGCGCCGGGGCGCCACTAGCCGGCAACCAAGCGGTCCAAAGCTCATTCATCGCGCCGCGGTCACGGATGTCCTTCAGCCAAATCTGGGCTGACAGCATACGGGTCTTGTCGGTGCCATTGGCTTCCAGCGCGGCATCAATCTTCGCCAGCACTTCGGCCGTCTGCCCCTTGATGTCCTTGGCAAGGTCATCAGCGGTGAGGCCCGCCAGGAAGACGAAGTTATGGTATTCAACAGAGGAGGAAAGGATCTGGTTGGACCCTTGACGATTGATCTTGCTCATTTCCGGCCTTTCAGAAAGGTTGGTCAGCGCCAGGCGCTGGGGTGATTACTAGAACAGAAAGCGCGGGGCGCGAAATCATCCGGATCAACCGGTCAGGCCACCCGATAGGTGCTGCCCGAAGCCGCCGCGCCGATCATGGCTTCAAACACCGCCACGCCATGGATCGCGTCTTCAACTGGCAGCGGATAGGCCGGGCCGCCATTCACGGCGGTAGCAAAGGCCACAAGTTCAGCGTGTTCGATATCGGTCTTGGGGAATTCCTTGACCCAGCCTTCACCCTCACGCGGGGTGAAGCTAAGTTTTTCGTGGCCGTTCAGTTCCAGCGCCGCATCCGTCCCGTAAAGGGCGATGCGCCACACCCGGGGCGCATAGGCCAGGGTCGCAAAACCACCGGTGGAACCCGATGCAAAGGAAAACAGCCCCGCCGTGGTGTCATCCATGCCATTGGTCAAAACCCTGGCGAGGGAGCGCACCGTCACCTCCGCAATCGGGCCGGCCAGGTTGATCATCATATCAATCATATGGATGCCCATGCCGCCCATGCCGCCCAGCGGGCTTTCGTGCCGGTCGGCGCGCCACATGCCGGGCTGATAGGAAATTGCGCCCCGCCCGCTGAACTGGCCTTCCACATGAAGCAGAGTGCCAAGTGCCCCGGCAGAGATCAGCTTTTTCATCTCGGCCACCGCTGGCAGGAAGCGGCGGTTATGGCCAAGCGCCATCACCACGCCCGCCTGTCGGCAGGCAGCAACAGCGGCTTCTGCGCTGGCTTTCGTCATGGTGAAGGGTTTTTCGACAAAAACATGCTTGCCCGCGCGTGCTGCCGCGATCACCTGATCCGCATGCATCTGGTGGGGGGAGGCAATCACCACCGCCTTCACGCGCGGTTCTGCCAGAATGGCATCCAGATCGGGGAGGATCTTCACCCCCTGGCGCGCGGCCCATTCGGCGGCGCGTTCGGGCCGGCCCGTGCTGCCGGCGATGAAGCGGATGCCGGCATCATTCCGGTTCTGCACACTATCAACCAGGGTCTGGCCCCAGCGCCCCATGCCCACAATGGCCGCTTCAATCATGGTTCTTCCTTGTCCTTGTCATCGTTTTGCGGAATCGCCCGCGCCTTCGCCTTCCAGCACCCGCGCCATGGCGGGCAGGCACCGGATACCCCAGGCAAGCGCAATGATGGAAAGCAGCACGGCCGCGAGTGTGGGCAGCGTCATGCCAAAAACCTCCCCCGCCGCACCGAGCATCAGCGCGCCAAGGGCAGGAAAGGCGCGAACAATCAGGCCCCAAAGGCTGAGCACCCGCCCGCGCATGGCGGGGTCTGAGGCGGATTGCGCCAGCGTTTGCGCGCTAATCCCATGCACCGACATGGCAGCCCCCATGATGGCGGCGCAAAATACGCCAAAGGGAAACCAGCTTGTGGCGATGAAGCCCACCATGGCGAGTGAAATCGCCGCTGGCGCAAAAACCGCGAGCCTTGTGGTGCCATGCATCTTGCCGCGGGCGGAGACGAATAGGCCCGACAAAAGGGCACCAACACCAAAGGCTGCGGTCAGCACGGCAAGCGCTTCTGCCCCCAGGCCGAATTGCCGTTCCACATAGGGCGGCAGGATTTCCGGCAGGCTGCGCAACAGAAGTGCGACAATCGCCGCATAGGTCAGGATCGGCCCAAGGCCCGGATGCCCGGCCACATACCGCAGCCCATCCCGCATTTCGCCCCATAGGGATTTTGTTTTCGCATGCCCCTGGCGTTCCTCGGCGGAGACCTTGAGCAAGGGCGTGGTGGCGGTTGCGACGAAATAAGCCACCGCATTCGCCGCAATCGCGGGCCAAACCCCGGCAACCGCAATCAACGGCCCGGCCAGCGCTGGCCCGACAAATCGCGCCACATTGAAGCAAAGCGAATTGAGCCCAACCGCTGCCGTTAGGTCACTGCGCGGTACCAAGCCCGGCATCAGGGATTGCCGCGCCGGCTGCGCGAAGGAAGAAGCGATGCCGTTCAAGACCTCCAGCACCAGCAGGGTGTAGATATCAAGCTTGTCGAGTGCCACCAGCAGCGCAATCACTGCTGCCATGACACCGATCATCGCCTGGCTCCAGAAGGTTAGCTTCAGGCGGTCCGTGCGATCAGCAATCGCGCCGGCAATGGGGCTGATCACTACAGCCGGTGCAAGATCGCAAAACGCCACCATGCCGACCCAGAAGGCACTACCGGTCAATTCCCAGGCGAACCAGGAAATCGCGATGCGATGCATCCAAAGCCCGGTCCAGGAAATCAGGGAGGCAGTAAAGAAAACCTTGGCATTACGATGGGAAAGCGCGCGCGTCAGAACCGAAAGGGATGCCATGCGCGCGCTGCCTTCAGCGTCGCGGGCGAAGCTGTTGTGGGCGTTGGTTCCCCGGATCAACCGGCGGCTGGCCGGTTCCCGCATTGCGGATGCATTCGCGGATCAACTCATCGCGCAAGGTCTGCTGCTGAAAATTATCGGAACGAAGCCGCGCGACAGGCACATCATTGGTCATGTCGCTATCACCGAAATTCGCGTCCTGGCGCATCATCTGCCCGCGTTCGCGGAAATTGACCACGCGTTCGGCTTCCTGCGTACAAATGCGCAGCAATTCGGGCGTTGCGCCGGCGCCGGCGGCGCGTGGCGTAGGGGGCGCTTCACGCTGGGCGCAGGCCGCAAGGACCAGAAGCAAGGGCAAAAGACGAATCATGAGGGGGCTCCCGCCGGAATCACGCGAGACAATAGCGCGGTAAGGCCGGCTTCGTCGAACCTGCCCGCGGGATCAAGCGGCAGGCTGGCCGCAGCGCGGAGCAGCGCCGGGTGCAATTCCGCCCCGGTGGCGTTCAGCCGGAAAAACCCCCTGAGCCGCGCGATCCGCCCCATGGCTTCGATCAGCGCCAGCAGCCTCAGGCAAATTGCGAGGCCCTGAGGGGTCGCAAGGCCATGGCGCGCATCCACCGCTTCGGCCCAGCAGGCGGCATCGGCATCAGCCAGCAGCAATTCCATCGCCTCCCCATCCGCACGGCGAAACACCAGCCGGCGCGGGCTGCCCCAGATCTCCGCCCCCGCTGCACCGCGCGCCGCTTCCCAGGCACCCAGCAGATCGCGCGAGGTGACGGCGGGCGTTTCCTCCGGCGGGAAGGGGATGGCGTAGGTCAGCGCCCCATCTTGGCTTGGGATGATCCTGATCGGGCTGGTCATGCGCCCCCTTTTTGGACCGGCTAGAGGCGCCGCACCAGTCATAGGCTGCGCGAACCGCTTGACGCCAGCCATGGGCGCGGCACTCTTTGCGGCATGACCGACATCGCAAACCTGACCGCTTCTGAGGCCGCGCGGCGCATCGCCGCCGGTTCCCTGACCGCCTCCGCGCTCGCTGAGGCTTGCCTTGCCCGCATCACGGCGCGTGAGCCTGAGGTGCGCGCCTTTGCCTGGCTGGACCCGGCCCTGGTGCGGCGTGGGGCGGCGGCCTTGGACAAGGGCGGGCCGCCGGCGCCGCTGAAGGGCATTCCTTTTGGCGTGAAGGATGTGTTGGATACGGCCGATATGCCGTCCCAATACGGATCGCCAATCTGGGCGGGGCATCGGCCAAGGAGTGATTCGGCCGCGGTTGCCATGGCCCGCGCGGCGGGGGCGCTGATTATCGGCAAGACCATCACGACAGAATTCGCCACGCGCCATCCGGGCGCCACGACCAATCCGGCCAATAAGCACCATACGCCGGGCGGGTCTTCATCCGGTTCGGCAGCGGGTGTGGCGGCAGGGTTCTTTCCCTTGGCGTTCGGCACCCAAACCGGCGGCAGCATCATTCGCCCGGCGGCATTTTGCGGCATTGTCGGCTTCAAGCCGAGTTTTGGTGCCATCCATCGCGGCGGCATGAAGGTGATGAGCGAAAGCCATGACACGATCGGCGTCATGGCGCGCAGTGTCGCTGATTGCGCGCTTTCCATGGGCGCGATGACGGGGCGCGATTACGGGAACCCGGAAGCCAAACTGCCCCGCGCGCCGCGCCTGGCCTTCACGCTCGGCCCGCCCGCCGCCAAGGCGGCGCCGGAGACGATTGCGCTGATGGAACGCGCCATCGCCGCCTGCCGCAAGGCCGGCGCTGAGGTGGTGGAAATCACCCTGCCCGAGGTGATGAGCGAAGCTTTTGAGGCGCATGAATATGTGACGAATATGGAAAGCGTGCAGTCGCTCGGCTGGGAATTGGTCGCGGCGCGGGCGCAGCTTTCAGATACCATCAAGGAAAAACTTGATTGGGCCAAGCGCTTCCCAACCGCGCAGCTTGATGCCTGCAAGGCGGTGCAAGCGAAGGCACGCGCCGCGCTGCCCGCTGCGATGGAAGGCTTTGATGGCGTGATCACCGCTTCTGCGGCGGGTGAGGCACCGGCCGGCATTGGCTGGACCGGCGATCCTTCCTTTAATTCGCTTTGGACGCTGCTGCATGGGCCATGTGTGACCGTGCCGGCGGGGGTGGGGCCGAAGGGCCTGCCGCTTGGCGTGCAAATCGCTGGCCGCATCGGCGAAGATGCCAAGGTGCTCGCGATTGGGGAATGGCTGCGCGGCGCCTTGTGATGCTGCGGCATGGATAGGCTTGACGCCAACCGCATGTTTCTGGCGGTGATGGAAACCGGCAGTTTCACCGCTGCCGCTGCTAGGCTTGGCACTTCGTCCGGCCAGGCATCCAAGCTGGTGTCATCGCTCGAAAATGCGCTTGGTGTGCGGCTGCTCAATCGCACCACGCGCGCCATTGCGCCGACCGAAGCGGGGCAGGCCTAGTTTGAACGCATGCGCGCCCTGCTTGAGGAATTCGATAGTCTGGAAGCCGCCATCAAGGATGCGGCTGAGGAACCCAGCGGGCGGTTGCGCATTACCGCGCCGCTTACTTTTGGCGCCATGGCGCTGACGCAGGTCTTGAGCGATTTCGCGCGGGCCTATCCGCGCATTGCCCTGGATGTGAATTTTTCAGACCGCATCGTCAATCTGGTGGATGAGGGGTTTGATATCGCGATCCGCATCGGGCGGCCTGATGATTCCGCCATGATTGCGCGCAAGCTTTGCGACATGCGGCTATTGGTGGTGGCAGCGCCGGATTTTCTGGCGCGTAGCGGCACCCCCGCGACACCAGAAGCGCTTGCCACAATGGAATGCATCATTGATGCGAATTTGCGTGAGCCAAATCGCTGGTCCTTCCGCAATGCGCATGGTGAGGCTTTTAGCGCCCCGGTGCAGGGAAGGCTGCGCTTTTCCAATGCCGAAGCCTGCCTGAAGGCCGGCGAGGCCGGGCTTGGCCTTGCGTGCATGCCAAGCTTCGTCGCTGCCGAGGCCTTGCGCGCCGGGCGGGTGGTGCGCGTGCTTCAGGCCTTTGAAGCCGAGCCCTTGGCGCTTTACGCGCTCTACCCCCACAGCCGACATTTGGCGGTGAAGCTCAGGCGGCTGGTGGACTTCCTGGCAGAGCGCTTCAAGGGCAAACCGGCCTGGGATGATGGCTGGTAGTGGTTATTCCAAATTGAAAGAAATAACATTCTTTTTGGCTGTATTATCATCCTGATGGGTTTTGATCATCTTGCGCCCAGTGCCGGTTCGCCGGCGCATTCCACAATGCAAAAGGACGCAAACCAATGAGCCAAGCTGCCATTGCTCCCCAAACCCTCTCCCTGCCCGCGCAGATTGCCAAGGCGGATATGGCGGCGCTGCTGCTGCGTGCCTCCATGGGGGTATTGTTTCTGGCCCATGCCGGCCTCAAGATTTTCGTATTCACGCCATCGGGCACGGCCGGTTACTTCGCGAGCCTCGGCCTGCCCGCCCTGCTCGCCTATACCGTGATCCTGGCCGAGCTTTTCGGTGGTATCGCCCTGCTGCTGGGTGTTGCCACGCGCTGGGTATCGCTGGCGTTGCTGCCCATTCTGCTCGGGTCCATCTATGTGCCGCATGGCGCCAAGGGCTTCCTGTTTTCCAATCCGGGCGGCGGTTGGGAATTCCCGGCCTTCTGGGCGGTGGCACTGGTGGTGCAGGCGCTGCTTGGCGGTGGCGCCTATGCGCTCAAGAAGGATAATGCGTAATCAAGGGGCCTGGGCCTCAGGAGGAGTGCTATCATGAGTGACGTCTTCGACATGCGCCAATCCTCACGCCGTATCGGGCGCGTGCGATTGAAGCTGCGCGATCTGGAAGCCGGCGCGGCGTTTTATGAAAACATCCTCGGTCTCAGGCGGATATCTGCCGAGGCTGGGCGGGTGGTGCTCGGCACCACCAAGGCAGCTTTGCTGGAATTGATCGCGGCGCCGGAAGCCGCTGCGCGTAACCCGCGTGATGCCGGGCTGTTCCATACTGCCTTCCTGTTGCCAAGCCGCGCGTCACTCGGCGCCTGGCTGGCCTTCGCCATGGCCAATGGTGTGCCGGTGCAGGGTGCGTCCGATCATGTGGTGAGTGAGGCGTTCTATCTTGCCGATCCTGAAGGCAATGGGATTGAGGTGTACGCCGATACCCCGCCATCAGCTTGGCATGACGCTAGCGGCAAGTTGCTGATGACGACCCAGGCTTTGGATACGGATGGCGTGCTCGGCGCAGGGCAGGACGGGGCCTGGCAGGGCTTTCCCGAGGATGGTCTGATTGGCCATATCCATCTTCAGGTGGGCGATACCGCGGCTTCCGAGAGGTTTTACGGCAATGTGCTTGGCTTTGATCTGACCAAGCGTTTGCCCAAGGCCAGTTTCTTCGGCGCCGATGGGTATCATCACCAACTCGCCTGCAATACCTGGAACAGCCAGGGCGCCGGCACGCGGCCCCTGAATGCGACGGGGTTGGATGGGTTTGACCTTCTGCTGCACCGGCCAGAAGATCAGGCGGCCATTCTGGAACGCGCGGCGCAGGCAGGCTTGGTCGCTGAACAGCAGGGCGATAGGGCTGTTCTGCACGATCCTTGGGGTAATAGCATCACGCTGCGCGCGGCGTGATCCGTCATCACGGATCACGCTTCACCGCACCATGCTATAGCCCGGCACGCCTTTCAGTGCCTCGGTCGTATCAAAGTCGCGCAGTACCGCGTCATCGGCCATTTCAACTTCAACGCAGCGATCGGCGTATTTGCCGGCCAGATGCCGCGCGCCGACATCGCCGGTAATTGTCAACATCTCCGGCAGAAATTCGCGTGACCAGAGCATGGGATTGCCCTGCTTGCCGCGGAAGGTCGGCATGACAATCGCGCGACCTTCTTCCGGATCAAAGGCCGCCATCAGCCGATCAAGCATGGCAGCACTCACCAGCGGCATATCGCCCAGGCACACCATAAATCCTTCGATATCTTCGGGCAGAGCGCGCAGCCCGGCCTTCAGCGATGCGGAAAGCCCCTGCGCGTAATCCTCGGCAATCGCAAACTGCACGGCGCGGCCGGCAAGCGCTTCTTCCACCCGATCATGCTCATGCCCGGTCACCACAATGATCGGGCGCGCATGGGAGGCAAGCACCTGATCCACCACGCGCACCACCATGGGCACGCCATCATTATCCGTAACCAGCAGCTTGTTCAGCGGCGCCATGCGGCGCGAACGGCCCGCCGCCAGCACAATCGCCGCAACGCGCCGGCCGCGACGCGGGGCAAGCGCGGGCGGTGGCGTGCGTGGTGCCTGGTCTCGCGGCAAGGGCCGTACTTCGATTTCCTTGAGCAAGCCACCAACACCCATGGCGCCGATATCTTCCGGCGTCACCGCAAGTCCCGCGAAAAGCCGTTGCAGCACCCAATCAAAGCCATTCAGCTTGGGGCTGCGCGCACAGCCAGGCAGCACCATGGCGGGGATTTTGCCGATATGCCCAAGGCAGAGCAGATTGCCCGGATCAACCGGCATGCCGAAATGATCAATCGCGCCCCCGGCGCGCACAATCGCCGCAGGCCCGACATCGCGCCGATCCACCACGGCGGAAGCACCGGCCACGAGCAACATCTCCGCCCCCGCGCGCCTGAGGCGCGACAGCGCATCGGAAATCGCGACTGTGTCATGGCGCACGCGTTCCACCGGCAATAATGTCCCACAAAGCCCGGCGATGCGTTCTTCTGTTGCCTCCACCGCGCCTTCCATGACGCTTTCCTTGATGCCGGGCAATTCGGACAGCACCAGGCCAACCTTCAGCGCGCGGAAGGGATGAATGGCGAGCACTGGCCCATTGCCGCTTTTCGCGACCGCTTCCACCACGCCCAGCATTTGCCCCGGTACGGCGAAGGGAATCACCTTGATGGTCGCGACCATTTCCTTGGTGTTGACCGGCGTGAAATTCGGCAGCGTTGCCAGCGTCAGGCTTTCATCAACGGCATTCATGCGCGCGATGCGCTTGGTATCTAGCACCAAAAGCCCAGCCGTTTCCGCCAGGATATTGACGCGCCCCGTGGCTGCGCGGGACCGCGCCAGCAAGGGCGCGGCCAAAACCTGGCCGAGCCTTTCGGCGGCTTCATCTTCCGGCACGTCACCCACTTCAAGCCGCGCCGCGATGATTTCGCGATGCCCACCATCGCGCAGCGCGGCAATGGCGCCATCATCCAGCACCGTGCCTTTTTTCAAGACGCGGCCCGCCAGGCGCATGGTATGCGCCAGGATCGCGCCCTTCGCTTCTTCAAGCCGCGTTGGGCCGAATATCATTCCGTGACACCGGGGATGGGCCGCACCGCACCCAGTGCGGCACCGCGCCGCGCCGCGACAATTTCCGCCATGATGGAAAGCGCTATTTCCGGCGCCGTGATCGCTTCAATATTCAAGCCGACCGGCGCATGGATCCGCCCCATCGCCTCAGCGCCATGGCCCAATTCCGCAAGCCGCGCGACGCGCTTCGCGTGTGTGCGCCGGCTGCCGAGAGCGCCGATGTAGAACGCTTCACTTTTCAGCGCGGCATCCAAGGCGGGATCATCCAGCTTCGGGTCATGGGTCAGTGTCACGACGGCGGTGCGCGCATCAGGCGCCAAGACTTCCATCGCCTCATCCGGCCAATCGGTGGAAAGCGTGACACCGGGCAGGCGTTCTTCGCTGGCAAAGGCGCGGCGCGGGTCCACCACAACCATGGAAAAGCCGAGCGGCGCGGCCATGGGCGCCATGGCCTGGGCGATATGCACGGCACCCACAACAATGATGCGCAGCGGCGGGTTATGCGGATGGATGAACCAGCTATCATCGCCCAGCGTCACATTGCCGGCTTCTTCGCTGCCGAGTGCGGCCTTGGACGCTTCCACCAATTCCGCCGGCATCTCATCGCCGGGCCAAAGCAGCTGCGCGCCATCGGAAAGCCTGGTCAGCAGCACCACCGGGCGCTTGGCGGCGCGTTCGGCTTGCAGGCGCGTAAGGATCGCGGATTTCATGACAGAGGCTCCACAAACACCTTCACCTTGCCGCCGCAGGAAAGCCCGACTTCCCAGGCACGCTCATCGGAAATACCGAAATCGAGCAATTGCGGCGCCCCGCTCGCCATGGATTGCCGCGCGGCATCGGCAACGGCCCCTTCAATGCAGCCGCCGGAAACCGAGCCCGCCAGCTTGCCCGATTTGGTGATGGCGAGGCGCGATCCCGCCGGGCGCGGCGAAGACCCCCAGGTTTCCACCACGGTCGCGATGGCGACATCTTCCCCCGCCGCTTTCCAATTGGCGGCGATCGCCAGGATATCTTCGGCATTATCATTCTGGGTCATGCGACCATCATCCTTCTGCTTTGGCCGGTGCGCGGATCGGATAAGGTTTGGATCAGCGCCCGCAGGCTTTCAAGATTATGCACGGGCCGGAAATCATCCACATGGGGCAGCATGGCACGAATGCCCTGGGATTTCGGTTGAAAGCCCGAAAAGCGCAATAGCGGATTGAGCCAGATCAGACGTGTGCAGGATTGCCGGAGCCGATCCGTGGCCTCCGCCAGCCCCGCTGCGCCTTCGCGGTCCAGCCCATCCGTGATCAGCAGCACCACGGCACCCTGGCCGAGTACGCGCCTGGCCCAAAGCTTGTTGAACAGGCCAAGGCTTTCGCCAATCCGCGTGCCGCCCGACCAATCAGGCACGATGTGGGATACCATTTCGAAGGCGAATTCGGGATCGCGATGGCGCAATTGCCGCGTGACGTTGGTGAGCCGCGTGCCGAACAGGAAGCTATGCACCCGGTCGCGTTCATTGGTGACGGCATGGAGGAAATGCAGCAGGATTTGCGCATAACGCGCCATGCTGCCGCTGATGTCACACAGCACCACCAAAGGCGGCGGCTTTTCCTGGCGCTGCTTGTGCTCCAGCTTCAGGATATCGCCCCCAAGCCTCAGGCTTTGGCGCAGTGTCGCGCGCAAATCAACGATGCGGCCCGATGGGTGCGTGCGAAAGCGCCGCGTTGGTTTTTCATCAAACGGCAGTGATAATTTGCGAATTTCCTGCTTGGCGGCGGCGATTTCAGCCGCCGACATGGCCTCAAAATCCAGCTTTTGCAGTTTTTCCCGGTCGCTGACCGTGAAGCTCATATCCTGGCGCGGCGGTTCCGGCTCAGGCGGGCGGGGCTTCGGTTTTTCGCCCTGCATCGCTTCCGCGAGGCGCCGCGATGCCGGCGGCGGTTTTTCGGCGGGCGCCTTGTTGCCATCCAGCGCGGCCATGGCGGCGGCATGGGCGGCGGCTTCCGGATCGCGCCAGAACAGCTGAAACGCCTGATCAAACAATTCAAAATGCTCACGCCGATGCACCATCACGGCGCGCAAGGCGGCATGGACTTGCCTTCGATCCCCAATCTCAATCGCGTTCAGCGCAGCAAGCGCACTCAGCGCCTCACCCGGCCCGAGCGGCAGGCCAGAACGGCGCAACAATCGTGTAAAGGCCAGCAAATTGGTCGCGATATGGCCGCCCGCGCCGGGCGCCGAGGCCAGCAAGGGCTGGCCGCCGGCGATGATCCGGGCAGGGTCACGATCCGGCGTCACCCGGCTTGTGCTTCCGCAATCAGCCGCGCCGCTTCCTCGCCCTTCAGCTTGGCGATGTCATCCTGGTATTTCAGCAAAACGCCGAGGGTTTCATCCACCACGCCCTGTTCCAGCGCCTTGGCATCAAGTGCGGCGAGCGCCTGCGCCCAATCAATGGTCTCCGCGACACCGGGCAGCTTGAAGTAATCGCCATCGCGCAGCTTCTGCACAAAGGCGACCACCTGGGCGGAAAGCGCTTCCGGCAGGCCAGGGGCGCGCAGTTTCAGGATGGCGTGTTCGCGCGCCGCATCCGGATAACCCACCCAATGATACAGGCAGCGCCGGCGCACCGCATCATGCACTTCGCGCGTGCGGTTTGATGTGATGATCACAACCGGCGGGGTTGCCGCCTTTACCGTGCCGAGCTCAGGAATGGTGATCTGAAAATCCGCGAGAATTTCGAGCAGGAACGCCTCAAAAGGTTCATCGGCGCGGTCAAGTTCATCAATCAGCAAAACGGCCGGGCTGCCTTCCAAAGCATCAAGCAAGGGCCGTGGTTGGAGGAATTTGCGGTCATAAATGCCGCGTTCCAGCGCGGCGCGATCGGCTTCCCCCGATGCTTCCGCAAGCCGTATCGCCATCAATTGCCGCGCGTGATTCCATTCATAGGCGGCCGAGGAGATATCGAGGCCATCATAACATTGTAGCCGAACCAGCCGTCGCGGCAGTTTTGCTGCCAGCACTTTTGCGATTTCTGTCTTGCCTGTGCCTGGCTCACCTTCCAGGAACAGTGGCCTGCCCATGGTGAGTGCCAAATGAATGGTGGTGGCGAGCGCCTTGTCCGCGACATAGCCACCCGAGGCAAGGAGCGCCTGGGTTTCGGCAACGCTTCCGGGCAGGCTCACTTGAACATCAATGCGACAATCACAAGCCAGATCGCGCCCCCCGCCCAGGCGAGCAGCGGAATGCCAAGCGGGGCTTCCGGCAGCAGATCAAAGATGGAAATGCCGCCGCCGGTCACGGGCGGGGCGGGCAGGGGGGCGTGGGCAGCGCCGGGTGCCGCGGCTGCGGGTTCAGCGGCGGCCACGGCAGCGGCGAAGCGGTCAAAGAATTGATCGGACATTTGCTTGGCCGTCGCATCAATCAGCCGCGCACCAAGCTGCGCCATCTTGCCGCCGACCTGCGCCTTCACCGCGAATTTCAGCAAAGTCTCATTGGGGCCTACTTCTTCGAGTGCGACATCAGCGCCACCCTTGGCGAAGCCTATGGCGCCGCCATTGCCTTCCCCGGAAATCGTGTAGGAAGCCGGTGCCTGGATGTTTTCCAGCTTCACCTTGCCGCCGAATTTCGCGGCCATGGGGCCGATCTTGACCGCCACCTTGGCCTCAAACGCGTCATCGGCGGTCTTCATCACGCTTTCGCAGCCGGGAATCGCTGCTTTCAGCATTTCGGGGTCGTTCAGCGCGTCCCAGACGCGCTGGCGGGGCGCGGGGATGCGGCGCTCGCCATTCATATCCATCGGGTGTTCTCCTAATTCTCCCCAAACTAGGGGCGCAAGGCCATGGGGGAAAGGGGGCGCCCCCTTGTGGCAGGGCGGATCATCCGGCAATCACGTATCGGACGGGTATCAGCCCGCCGGGATTGAGGGAGGCCCTGGCCCATGAAAACGACCAGCTTCGCCCTGATGCTGTTTCTTGCCCTGCCCCTGCCGGTTCAGGCCGCCGGGGTTTCGGGCGTGGGCATGAGCCTTTTATGGGGCCTGCCTTTCGCGGGGCTTTTGCTGTCCATCGCGCTGATGCCCTTGGTCGCGGGTGCCATCTGGCACCATCATTACGGCAAGATCGCCGCCGGCTGGGCGCTGTTGCTGGTGCTGCCCTTTGCGATCGCTTTCGGGCCTGAAGTCGCAGCGTCCGAGGTTTGGCATATCCTGTTGCAGGAATACATCCCCTTCATTGCGCTGCTGCTGGCGCTTTACGTCACCGGCGGCGGTGTGCTGCTGAAGGGCACTTTGATCGGCGCGCCGGCCACCAATACCGCGCTGCTTGCCTTCGGCACCCTGATCGCGAGTGTGATGGGCACCACGGGCGCTTCCATGCTGCTGATCCGCCCCGTTTTGCGCGCCAATGCCTTTCGTCAGCGCAAGACCCATACTTTCGTGTTTTTCATTTTTCTGGTCAGCAATATTGGCGGTTCGCTGACGCCGCTTGGTGATCCGCCGCTTTATCTTGGCTTCCTGAAGGGCGTTTCCTTCTTCTGGACAACCACGCATATGTTTGGCGAATTCCTGGTCTGCGCGGTGCTGCTGCTGGCCGCCTATTACGTGCTGGATAGCTGGGCTTGGGCGCGCGAAAAGCCGGTGGCGCCGGTTATCGAAAAGCGGGAAAAGCTGGCCATCAAAGGCTATGCCAATCTTTGGCTGATTGGCGCGGTGGTGCTGATGGTCTTGGCGCAGGGCTATTGGCGCCCGGGCGATGTGGCGCTGTTTGGCGAAAAGATTGGCCTGGAAAGGCTGGTCGGGGTGGCCGTATTCGTCGCCATTGCGGTGATTTCCATGCGGGTGACGCCGCGGCAATGGCGGGAAGATAATGGCTTTGCCTGGGGCGCCATTTTGGAAGTGGCCAAGCTTTTCGCGGCCATTTTTGTCACCATGGCCCCCGTTCTCGCCATTCTGCGCGCCGGGACGGCAGGCGCGGCGGCACCGCTTGTGGCGCTGACCTCTGGCGCGGGCGGGGAGCCTATTCCGTGGGTCTATTTCTGGCTGACCGGCGTGCTGTCTTCCTTCCTGGATAATGCGCCAACCTATCTGGTGTTCTTCAACCTGGCCGGCGGCGATCCCGCGCACCTGATGGCGGAAGGTGCCCTGACCCTGGCCGCGATTTCTTGCGGCGCGGTCTTCATGGGGGCCAATTCCTACATCGGCAATGCGCCGAATTTCATGGTCAAGGCGATTGTCGAAGAACAGGGTGTGCGCATGCCATCCTTCTTTGGCTATTGCGCCTGGGCTTTCGTGGTCCTGATCCCGCTTTTTGTGCTGGTGACGTTCATTTTCTTCTGAGGAAACTTCGATGCCTTACGTAATCGCCGATGATCTGCCCCATGAACCCGCCGGTGTGCGCTTCCGCCGCTTGCTGGAACGCCTGCAAATCCTTGAAATGCCTGGCGCGCATTTGGGCATCGCGGCCTTGCTCGCGAAAAAGGCAGGGTTTGAGGCGCTGTACATGTCGGGTGCGGCCATGTCGGCCACCATGGGCTTGCCTGATCTTGGCATGATCACGGTGGATGACGTGTCCTGGCATGTCCGCCAGGTGGTGCGCGCTTCCGGCCTGCCGGTGCTGGTGGATGGCGATACCGGCTATGGGGAAGCGCTGAACGTCATGCACATGGTGCGCTGCTTTGAAGAAGCGGGTGCGGGCGCGGTGCATCTGGAAGACCAGTTGCTGCCCAAGAAATGCGGGCATTTGAACGACAAGAAGCTGGCCCCGGTGGATGAAATGGCGGCCAAGGTGGCGGCGGCACGCAAGGCGCGGCGCAACCTGGTGATCATCGCGCGTACCGATGCGGTGGCGAATGAAGGCATGGACGCCGCTGTTGCCCGCGCCAAGCGCTATCTGGAAGCGGGTGCGGATGCCATCTTCCCGGAAGCTTTGACCACCGCTGAGATGTTCCGCGAATTCGCAGCCCGTATGCCGGGTGTGAAGCTGCTCGCCAATATGACCGAATTTGGCCGCACGCCCTTTTTCACCGCCACCGAATTCCAGCAAATGGGGTATGCCATGGTGATCTGGCCCGTGAGCCATTTGCGCATCGCCGCCAAGGCCATGGAAGATTTATACGGCGCGATCAAGGCTGATGGCGGCACGCATAACATGGTGGGGCGCATGCAAACCCGCGCCGCACTTTATGAGACGATTGGATATCACGCCTATGAATCGCTCGATGCCAGCCTGGTGCGGACCATAGTGCCGGAAGGCATGCCGCAAAACTGAATCGCCTTCGGGCGCGGCGGAGCCTTACCCCCCGCGCCCGGAAAATGCATTGAAGGTTTGCAGGGTGTAGGTGTCCTTCACGCCGGCTACGGCCTGGATGGTTTCCACCACGAAAAGCCCGATATCGCGCCCTGCATCCAGATAGAATTTGCCGAGCAAATCATATTGGCCGGAGATCGAATGCATCTCCGAAAGCTCGGGGATGCCATCGGCCATCTCCCGCGCAACGCGATAGGCTTGGCCCATTTCGCATTTGATCATCACGAATATGGCGCGCATGGCATTGGCTCCCCTGAACTTCCCACATGGTAACGCGGAACCCAGCCGTCGGGAAATCGCGCCACTTGGAAGGTGGATTAGTTTGCAAAGAGCATGGCATTATGACTAAGTTTTAGGCGGAAAATCGCCCAAAAGCCGGTCGGGTTCCCTCTCCAGGCGGCATGAGGCTTGCTAACAAAGGATCATGGTATTGCCCCCTCCTGCCCCAGATCACGGCGGCGCCGCTCAGCCCTTGCTCGAAACCCGCGGTCTCGTAAAGCATTTTCCCATCCGCGGTGGCCTGTTTGGCCGCCAGATGGGGGAGGTTCGCGCGGTGGATGGTGTCTCGCTGAGCGTGCGAAAGGGTGAAACCCTGGGCATTGTGGGCGAAAGCGGCTGCGGCAAATCCACCATGGCCCGACTGCTGATGCGCCTGCTCGACCCCGGCGCGGGGGAGATGATTTTTGATGGCGAACCCGTTGGGCGGGACGATCTGGCCGGCGGCATATCGCTGAAAGAGTATCGTCGCCAGGTGCAGTTGGTGTTCCAGGATTCCTACGCGTCCCTGAACCCCCGCCTGCCGATCGAAGACAGCATCGCCTTTGCCCCCGAAGTGCATGGCGTGCCGGCGGGGGAAGCCCGCGAAAGGGCGCGTGAATTGCTCGCTGCCGTGGGTCTTGCGCCCGCGCAATTCGCCCGGCGCTACCCGCATGAATTATCCGGCGGTCAGCGCCAGCGGGTGAATATCGCCCGCGCCTTGGCGCTCCGCCCGCGTCTGGTCATTCTGGATGAACCGGTCTCCGCACTTGATAAAAGCGTAGAGGCGCAGGTGCTGAACCTGCTCGTGGACCTCAAGGAAAGCTTTGGCCTGACTTATGTTTTCATCAGCCATGATCTGAATGTGGTGCAGTATATCAGCGACCGCGTGCTGGTGATGTATCTGGGTCAGGTGGCGGAAGAAGGCCCGGTGGATGAAATTTATGCCCGCCCGGCGCATCCCTATACCCGCGCCCTTTTGGCATCGCGCCCTTCCATGGACCCGGCGCAGCGGCGCACCGAACCGCCGCTGACGGGCGATCCGCCCAATCCGGTGAACCCGCCTTCCGGCTGCCGTTTCCGCACCCGCTGCCCCTTTGCCGAGGCGGTTTGCGCCGATGTCCCACCCATCGCCGCCACCCTTAGTCCTGGCCATACCGCCGCCTGCCACATGGCCCTGCCCGGCAGTGGCCACAGCAAGGCCGGGGGGATCGCAGCATGAGCGCGGTTTTGAAACCTGCCAATGAGGCGCCGCTGATCCGGCTGCGTGATTTGCATGTTCGCTTTGAATCCCGTGATCGCACCGTGCATGCGGTGAATGGCGTTGACCTGGACCTTGCGGCGGGGGAGGTGCTTTGCATCCTGGGCGAGTCCGGTTCCGGCAAATCCGTGACACTGCGTGCGCTGATGAAGCTTTTGCCGAAAACCGCGAAGGTCACAGGCGAAATCCAGGTAGCCGGGCGCGATGTGCAGGCCATGAATGAAGGCCAGCTGGCCGATTTCCGCGGCGGCGATGTGGCGATGATCTTCCAGGAACCCATGACGGCGCTTGACCCGGTTTTCACCATCGGCCGGCAGATTGCGGAGACCGTGCAGCGCCATGAAGGCGCCAGCCGCAGCACCGCCGATGCCAGGGCCCTGGAATTGCTGGAATTGGTGCAAATCCCCTCGGCCAAGCGCCGGCTTTCCGCCTATCCGCATGAATTATCGGGCGGGCTTCGTCAGCGCGCCATGATTGCGGTGGCGCTGGCCTGCCGGCCCAAGCTGCTGCTGGCGGATGAACCCACCACGGCCTTGGATGCCACGGTGCAAATCCAGGTGCTGCTGCTGCTGCGTTCCTTGCAGGAACAGCTTGGCATGGGGGTGGTGTTTGTGACCCATGACCTTGGTGTTGCTGGGGAAATCGCCGATCGCGTGGCGGTAATGTATGCCGGCAAGGTAGTGGAAGAAGGCCCCGTTGGCGCGCTCATGGCCGGGCCTTTGCACCCCTATGCGAAGGGGCTGCTGGGCGCCACGGTGCATGCCGGGATGCGCGGTAAGCGCCTGACGACCATCCCTGGCGCGCCGCCGATGCTGGACAAGGTCCCCACGGGCTGCGCCTTCGCGCCCCGTTGCCCGGAACTGATTGATTGCTGCCATAATGGTGTGCCGATGCTGAAACCCTTCGGGCCGGATCGGCTGGCGCGCTGTATCCGGGTGGCTGCCCGTGCCGCTCAGGGCGAAAAGTAAAAAAAGAGAAACTTGCAGCGGCCAGGTGGGCGCGGCACAAGGTTTGGAGCTTGGTGATTTCACTTGGCTTTTTCCCGCGGTGCGGGGCCGCTTTGATGGCCGCGTTCCGCCTTTGTGCTGACCCTGCGGGGCGGCTTGGGTTGGAATGATATGCGTAGCATGACACAGCTTGGCCTTTTGGCCCTGATCGCCGGCGCTGGCGCGGCTTGGCATTTCAAGGCCGAGGAATGGGGCCTGCCCAAGCCCTTGGAATTGGCCGGGCTACAATCCAGCAGCAGCCAGGGCCCCGCACGCGGTGGGCCTTCGGGGCCGGTAGGCGTGGTGGTGCAGCCGGTCCGCACCGGTTTGGTTGTGGATCGGGTTGAAAGTGTCGGCACCGTGCGGGCGCGCGAAGCTGTCACCATTACCGGCAAGATTGTTGGCATTGTCACCCAAATCCGCTTCACCGAGGGTCAGAAGGTGCAGGCGGGTGAAACCCTGGTGGAACTGGATTCCGGCGCTGTTTCGGCGGAACTGGATCAGGCGCGTGCCATTTTGGATGACGCGCGCAATCAATTGCAGCGCGCGCGCGGCTTGCAGCCCGGGCAGACCATTGCGGCGCAGCGGTTGGATACGCTTGAAGCCCTTGCCCGGCAGGGCGAAGGGCGCGTGCGGCAGGCCGAAGCGAAGCTTGAAGAATTGCGGGTGACTGCGCCCTTCAGCGGGCGGGTGGGCTTGCGGCAGGTAAGCCTTGGCGCGCTGATCCAGCCTGGCACGGCGATTACAACCTTGGATGATGTGTCACGCGTGCGGGTGGAATTTTCCGTCCCTGAAGTCTATCTGGCGCGGGTGCAATTGGGGCGCCAAGTTACGGCGCGCAGCACCGCCTATGGTGATCGGCGCTTCAATGGCCAGGTCGCGATCATTGACACGCGCATTGACCCGGCAACCCGCAGCGTGCGCGTGATCAGCGAATTCGACAATGCGGATGAAGCCTTGCGCCCTGGCCTGTTTCTGAATGTGGAAATGGTGTTGGAAGAACGCCCAACCGCGCTGCTTGTGGCTGAAGAAGCGATGGACCCGGTGGGCGACCGCGCTTTTGTCTATGTGATCCGTGACGGGCGCGCGAAACGCCAGGAAGTGAAGCTTGGGCTCCGCTTGCCGGGTGAAGTTGAAATCCGCGAGGGTGTCGCGGCGGGTGAGCCGGTGGTGGTGCGCGGCATTCAGCGCTTGCGCCCGGATGCACCGGTCCGCATCATTGAAACCATTACGCGTCCGACAAGCTGAGCAGGCCTGAAGCCATGGTCCTTTCCGATACCTCGATCAAACGGCCGGTCTTTGCAACCGTTATCAGCCTGATGCTGATTGTCCTTGGCTTGGCCGCCTTGTTCAAAATGCCGATCCGGGAATACCCGAAGATTGACCCGCCGATCATCCAGATTATCACCACCTATCGCGGTGCTTCGGCGCCCGTTGTGGATAATCAGATCACGGAAATCCTGGAAGGTGCCGTCGCGGGGATTGAAGGGATCAAATCCATTCAATCCCAATCGCGCGATGAACGAAGCCAGATCACGTTGGAATTCCGCCTGACGCGCGATGTGGATAGTGCTGCCAATGATGCGCGCGATCGTGTGGCGCGTGCATTGGCGCGCCTGCCGGAACAAGCTGATACGCCGATTGTACAAAAGGTAGATGGTGATAGTCGGCCCATTTTGTGGATCGCGCTCAATTCGGAAACCCTCTCGCCGCTTGATATCACGGATGTCGCACGTCGGCGCATTGTTGATCGATTGGCGATTGTTGAAGGTGTGGCGCAGGTACTTATCCTAGGTGAGCGTCGTTTTTCCATGCGGATCTGGCTTGATCGTCAGGCTTTGGCGGCGCGTGGCTTGACCGTGCAGGATGTGGAAGACGCGATCCGACGCGAAAATGTGGAATTGCCGGGCGGGCGCATTGAAAGCAATGCCCGCGAATTGACGGTGCGCACGGATACGCGGATGAGTTCGCCCGACCAGTTTCGCCAGGTTGTGGTGGCGCGTGGCGCAGGTGGAGCGCAGGTGCTGTTGGGAGAAGTGGCGCAGATTGAGGTTGGCGCAGAAGATACCCGCGGGGGATACCGAATTAATGGGCGCCCGGCCATTGGCCTTGGCATTTATCGGCAATCCACGGCCAACACGCTTTCTGTCGCGGAAGGCGTCAAAGATGAACTGGAAAAGATCAAGCCAAGCCTACCGCCTGGCGTTGATACCACCATTGGCTACGACGAAAGCCTTTTCATCGCGCAATCCATTTATGAGGTGGAGCACGCGCTCATGATTGCGCTTGCGCTGGTGGTTGGCGTCATTTTCCTTTTCCTGCGGTCTGTGCGTGCCACCATCATCCCCGCTGTTGCCATTCCTGTTTCCATTGTCGCGTCCTTCATGGCCATGGCGGTGATGGGCTTTTCGATCAATGTGCTGACGCTACTCGGGCTGGTGCTGGCTATTGGGCTTGTGGTGGATGATGCCATTGTGGTGCTTGAAAATGTGCATCGGCGGATCGAATTGGGGGAAGATCCACTTCTTGCGTCCCTGCTTGGTTCGCGAGAAATCGCCTTCGCGGTCATTGCGACCACCCTCGTGCTTATTTCAGTCTTTGTGCCGCTTTCCTTTATGGGCGGCAATACGGGCCGGCTTTTTACGGAATTTGGCTTGGCTCTGGCTGCCTCGGTTCTATTTTCCGGGGTGATTGCGCTGACCCTGACGCCGATGATGTGTTCCAAGCTTTTGCGCGCGCATGAAGGTGAAAGCCTGCTGGTGCGCATAACTGAACCTTTCTTCCTTGCGCTTAATGAAGGCTTGCGCTGGACACTTGATCGCGCCTTGCGCGCGCCGCTGCTGGTCATGGGCGCATCGGCGGCCATGTCGCTATTTGCCGTGGTGCTGTTCAATGCTTTGCCCAAGGAATTCGCGCCAACCGAAGACCGTGGCGTTGTTATTATTCCGACCACCGGGCCTGAGGGCGCGTCCTTCCCTTACACCATTGAACATGTCATGCGCCTGGAAAGCCTGCTGCAACGCTATTTGGATAATGGCGAAGCTTACGCGGTTTTCGCGACTGTTGGTGGTTTCCAACGCCCCGCCGTCGGCAATATCGCCAATGTCTTTGTGCGCTTGGCCCCGTGGAGTGAGCGTGAGCGCAAACAACAGGCCATTGCCGCTGAAATATTCCCGCTGGTGTCGAGTATTCCAGGTATTCGTGGCTTTGCGCTGAACCCCCCTTCTCTTGGGCGGCGCGGCTTCCAACCGCCGGTGCAGTTCGTGATTGGTGGGCCGGATTACGATACGCTGATCGCTTGGCGTGATGTGTTTCTTGAAAAGGCGCGCACCAACACACGCTTGCTGAACCTTGACCATAATTTCAAGGAAACAAAGCCGGAAGTGCGTGTGGATATTGATAGGCGCAAGGCCGCCGATCTTGGTATTTCCATTGCTGCTGTGGGCCGCACAATTGAAACCATGATGGGATCGCGCGAAGTCACAACCTATGTTGTGGGCGGTCAGGAATATAAGGTGCTGTTGCAGGCGCCGGAATCAGCCCGGCTGTCGCCCTATGATCTGCAGAATGTCTTTGTCCGCACGGGCAGCGGCGGGCTGGTGCCGCTTTCCAATGTGGTGACGCTGTCCGAACGCGCCCGCGCGCAAACCCTGTCGCGGCAGGATCGTGTGCGCGCCATTACCATCACGGCCTCTCTCGCGCCTGGCTATTCCCTGGGCGACGCTTTGGATTTCCTTGACCGCACCGCGAAGGAAGTGCTGCCGCAAGAAGCACGTATTTCCTATCTGGGGCAGAGCCTGGAATTCCGTGAAAGCTCCGGCGCGCTTTACGTGACCTTCGCACTGGCGCTGCTGGTGGTGTTTCTGGTGCTGGCCGCGCAGTTCGAAAGCTTTGTGCATCCCTTTGTCATTCTGCTGTCCACGCCCTTGGCGGTGACGGGTGGGCTGTTGGCGCTATGGATGACGGGGCAGTCGCTGAATGTTTTCAGCCAGATCGGGATGGTCTTGCTGATCGGCCTGATGGCCAAGAACGGCATTCTGGTGGTGGAATTTGCCAATCAGCTCCGTGATCGGGGCATGAGTGTGCGGGATGCGGTGCTGGAAGCCTCTGTCGTGCGGCTGCGCCCAATCCTGATGACTTCCATCGCGACCGTGCTCGGTGCCGTGCCGCTTGCCATGGCAACCGGGGCGGGGGCAGAAAGCCGTCAGGCTTTGGGCGTGGTGATTGTGGGCGGCATTACGCTTTCCACCATTGTGACGCTTTATGCCGTGCCCGCGCTTTACCTGCTGCTGGCGCCCTATACCAAGCCGATTGGCGCCATTGCAGCCAAGCTTGCGGAATTGGAAAAGCGCCCCGCCGCCGGCCACGGCCATCAGGCGGCGGAATGACGCAGCCCCTTGTCCCGGGGTGATTTCACGCCCCGGATTTATCGGCTAGCTTCCCCATGATTTCGAATCATTGGGGAAGCGGTTATGGCTGAAGCGAAAACAGGGCGGACAGGCGGCAAGCTTTTGGCTGATGCGCTGGTGGCGCAGGGCGTCACCCATGCGTTTTGTGTGCCGGGTGAGAGCTATCTTGATCTGCTCGATGGCCTTTATTCCGTGCGCAATCGGTTGCAGCTGGTGACCTGCCGTTTTGAAGCTGGCGCGATCCACATGGCGGAAGCCTATGGGAAACTCACCGGCAAACCAGGTGTGGCGATTGTGACGCGCGGGCCTGGCGCCTGCCATGCCGCGATTGGGGTGCATGTCGCGCAACAGGATTCAACGCCGCTGGTGCTGCTGGTCGGGCAAATCCCGGTGGAGGAGACAGACCGCGAAACCTTCCAGGAAGTTGATTATCGCCGCATGTTCAGCCCCATCGCCAAATGGGTGACGCAGATTGATGATGAAAAGCGCATCCCCGAATTGATGGCGCATGCTTTTGATGTCGCGGTGTCTGGCCGCCCCGGCCCGGTGGTGATCGCGATCAGTGAGGAAATGCAAAAGCGCATGGCGAATGTGCCGGATATCGGCCCCGCCACGGTACTGCCGCCGCACCCCGCGCCTGATGCCGTTTCGCGTATGATGGCGATGCTGGGCAAGGCCAAGCGGCCGCTCGCGGTATTGGGTGGGTCACGCTGGTCGGATCAGGGCAAGGCCGATATCCGCGATTTTCTGCTGGCGAATGATCTGCCGGTGGCGGTTGGCTTCCGCCGTCAGGGGATTTTTGACGGTACTTCGGAAAATTATGTGGGTGATCTTGGTGTTGGTGCCGATCCGGGCCTGGTGGCACACGCCAAGGATGCGGATTTGATCATCGCGATTGGATCGCGCCTTGGGGAGACTTTCAGCCAGGGCTATACGCTTTTGGATATGGCGGGCGCGACGCCGATTGTGCATGTCTATCCTGAGCAATCGGAAATCGGGCGCGTCTATCGTCCCGCCCTTGGCATTACCGCGGACCTGAATGCCTTTGCCGCCGCGGCCAGGGCGGCTGCGCCCATCAAGAAACCCGCCTGGGCTGGCTGGACGCGGGATTTGCGCGCCACGCGGATGAAGCAGGCAGCAGCGCCCGATTACGAAGGGCCGCTCAATCTGGCGAAAGCCTTGCAGGATTTGGAAAAGGCGCTGCCGGCCAATACCATCTACACGACCGATGCCGGCAATTTTGCGACCTGGCCGACGCGCTTCATGCATGTGGGCGCCGGGCAGGATTTCCTTGGGCCCACCAATGGCGCCATGGGTTATGCGGTGCCGTCCGCGATTGGTGCGAAAATTGTGCATCCGGAACGGACGGTGATTGGCTTTGTGGGCGATGGCGGGTTCTTGATGACGGGGCAGGAAATTGCCACTGCCTTCCATCATTCGGTCAACCCAGTGATTCTGGTCTTCAACAACCAGATGTATGGCACCATCCGCATGTATCAGGAACGCACCTATCCGCATCGCGTTTCCGGCACGGCACTTACCAATCCGGATTTTGCGCGCTTCATTGAAGCCTTTGGTGGCCATGGTGAGGTGGTGGAAAAGACCGAGGAGTTGGTGCCCGCAGTGCAGCGTGCGCTCGCTTCCGGGAAGCCCGCCATTGTTGAGGTGCGCATGAACCCGGAACAGGTGACCAACCGCGCCACCATTGCCGATTTGCGCGCGCAATCGGGCAAGGCGGCGCCAGCGGCAGGGGTTCCGGCTGCTGCCAAGCGCGGCCCGGCGCCGCGGCGGAGCGGGCCCCGCCCGCGCTGATTTCAGCCTGGCCGGGGCGTGGGTTTCGGGCGCCCCGGCAAATTCAGGCCGGAAAAACGCGTATCCAGATGTTCGATCTCAAGCCAGCCCATATCACGGCCAAAGGGCTTGTAGATTGGGAAGGTTTTCAGGATGCCGAGGGTTGCAGCGCTTTCAAGCGGTGAGATGAAACTAAAGTCCTGATCACCAAAATGTGGCTGCGCCATCCAATAGGCAAGCTGTTCGGTGGTGAGGGGCAAAAAGCCCGAATGCGGATTGGTCGCGCGCTGAAAGCTTGGCGGCCTTGTCCCATGGCGGCCTTTCAGGAAACGCTCATCCGGTAGCGCTGCTTCGAAGGGTGCAAGCAGCCCCGGGCGCAACATGCCATCAATATAGGTCTTCAGCGCCGGGCCGTGCGGGTTCCATTCAAAACGATTGGGAAACAAGACACGCCGCCAGCCATGATCATCCTGAAAAGTCAGGATGCGCGGGATCATATCGCCACCGGTGGGGCGCAGATCATCCTCGGAAAAGGCGAAGACGTCATAGATATTGCGTGCATCGGCAAATAGCTTATGCGCGGTGAAGCCCAGCATGCGCGGATTATCCAGCTTCGCATCATAAAGCCGCACACCCCGCGCACGGCAGTAATCCGGATCAAGCAAATGGTTCTCGCCATTCACCAGCACAATGATGTCAAGCTGATCCGCCACCCCCGCCATGGGTTCAAAACGCTTCTGCCAGACATTGATGCTGGATACCGGGCCGCAATGCCCGCGCCAGGCATCTATCACGCTGCGGATCGCGGCCGCGCGTTGATCACGCCGATGCGCATCGGTAGAGCTGTGGTTTGATCCTTCCTCGGCGCGAGAAAAATGCGCAATGGTAAGAAGGATCCGCATGCTCAGGCATTTCCCTTGGATAAAAGCCTGTCGAAATAAGCGATGGTATGCACCAGGCCCTGTTCCAGCGGGATGGTTGGTTCCCAGCCAAGCTTCGCGCGCGCCTTGGTGATATCCGGCTGGCGCTGACGCGGGTCATCCACCGGTGCGGGGCGGAACACCAAGCTGGAAGTGGAACCGGTCAGCCGGATCACCGCTTCGGCCAATTCGATTATGGTGAATTCGCCCGGATTGCCAAGGTTGATCGGCCCCGTGACTTCTTCTGGCGAATCCATCAGGCGGCGCAAACCCTCCACCAGGTCTGACACAAAGCAGAAGGACCTTGTCTGCTTGCCATCGCCATAGATGGTGATGGGGTCACCGCACAAAGCCTGCACAATGAAATTGGACACAACGCGCCCGTCATTCGGGTGCATGCGCGGGCCATAGGTGTTGAAGATGCGCGCCACCTTGATCGGCAGGCGGAACTGGCGGTGATAGTCAAAGAACAGCGTCTCTGCGCAGCGCTTGCCTTCATCATAACAGGACCGCGGCCCGATCGGGTTCACATTGCCCCAATATTCCTCGGGCTGAGGATGCACATTGGGGTCGCCATAAACTTCGCTGGTGGAAGCTTGCAGAATGCGTGCCTTCAAGCGCTTCGCAAGGCCCAGCATATTGATCGCGCTATGCACGCTGGTTTTCAGCGTTTGCACCGGGTCATGCTGGTAATGAATGGGCGATGCTGGGCAGGCGAGGTTGTAGATCTCGTCTACTTCGACATAAAGCGGGAAGGTCACATCATGGCGGATCAATTCGAAATAAGGATGCGCCAGCAGTGCTTCGATATTGGCCTTATTGCCGGTGAAGAAATTATCGGCGCAGAGAACCTCATGTCCTGCAGCCAATAACGCATCGCATAAATGGCTGCCGACAAAGCCGGCGCCACCGGTGACCAGGATGCGTTTGCGCGCGTGGTATTCGCGTTTTGTGTCGTTCATCTTTTCCATCACCGCCCCACTGCATAACCCTGCATGCCGCGCGGATTGGCGCCGGCACGGATGGTGCCATCGGCTTCAAGCCGCGCGCCGGTCAGCCGCCCTTCGGACCAATCGCCACCCGCTTCCGCCTGATGGCCGCGCGCCTTCAGCGCCGCCAGCACTTCCGGCGCATAGCGCCCTTCGATCACCAGCTTGCCGGGCTTGGCGCCACGCGGCCAGAAGCTGCTGATCCAATGTTCCGAGTGGAAGGAAGGTGCATCAATCGCTTCCTGTATATTCATGCCGTGATGCAGCATCCGCAGCAGCATGATGGACTGCCATTGATCCTGCTGTTCGCCGCCGGGTGTGCCGAAGCTCATCCAGGGCTTTCCATCGCGCAGCACCAGCGCCGGTGAAAGCGTGGTGCGTGGGCGCTTGTTCGGTTGCAGGCCATTCGGCAGTGTTTCATCCAGCCAGAACATCTGGCAGCGCGTGCCAAGGCAGAAGCCAAGCTCTGGAATGGCGGGCGAGGATTGCAGCCAACCCGCGGAAGGTGTCGCACTCACCATATTCCCGGCAGCGTCAATCACATCCACATGGCAGGTATCGCCACCCGCAGCCCCAAGGCGAGAGACGGTGGGCTCACCACTGCCGGCAGCGGCGGCCATTTCCTGCGCGCGACGGATGGCAGCGGCATAATCCGTGCGCGGCGCGCGGCCATCCGGCGAACCCGGGCGGAATTCCATGCTGGCGGCAGTGCCAATCAAAGCGCGGCGCGCGGCGTTATAGGCGGGCGAAAGAAGCGTCGCCATTGGCACATCAGTGAAATTGGGGTCGCCGTAAAACGCTTCCCGATCTGCGAAGGCGAGCTTCATGGCTTCCGCGACCAGATGGATAAAATCCGCGCCTAGCGGGTCCATCGCTGCAATATCATCGCCCGCGATCAAGGCGAGCGTTTGCAGCATGGCGGGCCCCTGGCTCCAGGGGCCGCATTTCAATACGCGATGGCCGTGGTAATCCAAGCCGAGCGGTTCTTCGATGGTTGCGGACCAGCCCGCCAAATCCTGCCCATTCAAAACAGCGCGGTGGCGGCGCCCGGATGTATCCATCGCTTCTTTCGTGCGGCAAAAACGATCAATCGCCTCCGCCACAAAGCCGCGATACCAGGCGCGCCGTGCGGCTTCAATTTGCGCCACGCGATCCCCGCCGGCGGCCTCCGCCTCGCGCACCACGCGTTCATAGGTATCGGCGAGCGTCGGGTTGGCATAAAGCCCACCCGGCGCCGGGCCGCCATTGCGTAGCCAGAGCGCCGCAGAGGTTTTCCATTCCGCCTCAAACAAGGGGCGCACCGAATCAATCGTGGCGCGCACACGCGGCACCATGGGCGCGCCATGCCGCGCATAGCCTATCGCATAGGCAAGGATATCGCGTGGCTTCCAGGTGCCGTGATCGCGCAGCATCAGCATCCAGGCGTCAAAAGCGCCGGGGGTGGGTGCTGCCAGCATGCCGGTGCCGGGCATGATCTCATGGCCCAGGCTTTTCATCAGCCCGACATTCAAGCCGGCGGGGGCCGGGCCTTGGCCGCAAATCGCCTGTTGCTGACCGGTCTGCGCGCTATGCAGCAAAATGGGGCAATCGCCGCCTGGCCCGTTCAAATGCGGTTCCACGATTTGCAGCGTGAAGCCGGCGGCGGCAGCGGCATCAAAAGCATTACCGCCGCGTTCCAGCACCGCCATGCCAACTTGGGATGCGATCCAATGCGTGGAGGCCACCGCGCCAAAGGTGCCGCTGATTTCAGGCCGCGTCGTAAATCCGCGCGCCCCTTCCTTTGCCGGGAAGCCGATGGAGGCAAGGTTGGTATGGGACATGGGCGCTGCGGTTCCGTCTCATTGTCGGGCGGGCGAAACCGCCTGCCCATTTGTTTCTAGGATAATTATTCACGAAAACAAAATTTACGCTTCGCCCAGGCCACCATCGGGTTCCGTACGCATTTCGGCAAAGACGCCCTTTGCCACGATCATCGCTTCCCGCACCGCTGGCAGGCCGATATAACCGCAGAGCTGCATCAGCGCTTCCGAGAGCTCATCCTCGGTCCAGCCCATGCGCCGCGCCATGCGAAGATGGATGGCAAGTTCGGGCCAGGCATGAATGGCGGTATCGGAAATGACGCAAATTAGCGCGCGGGTTTTGAGGTCAAGTCCCGGCCGGGACCAGAGCATGCCAAACACCGCTTCACGCGCGTAGTCGCCGAATTTTTCCATGATGGGGTCGTCATAGACGCCCTTATTCATATTCTTGACAGTGGCTTAACCCATTAGGCGCGTGCGGACCGCATCGCCCTTTTTCCAGAGTGCGGATTTGGCCATAGTTTCTCTCCCTTAGTTTTGATGAACACAAGCCTAGGCTGGCTTGGTTCAGCGCGTGAAGAACCACCAAAGCAGGGCGCCAGCCCCCAAGACCCAAATCCCGATGATGATAGCGGCACCTGCCTTGCTGCGCGGCCTTTCGACCATGGCCTGCGCTGCCGCGCGGCTTTCAGCTATGACAACCGCCGGGATCAACCGCGCGATCAAGGCAATCGCAATGGGCAGCAGGATCACCTCATCCAGCAGGCCAAGCACCGGAATGGCGTCGGGGATCAGGTCTATCGGGGAAAGCGCATAGGCCGCGACAAGAAGTGCGAGCAACTTGGCAAACCAGGGCGTGCGTACATCTCGTGCGGCGATGTAAAGCGCCAGGCCATCGCGCAACACCAAACGCGCCCAAAAGCGCAAGCGTTGCCAAAGCGCCCTCACGCGCGGCGTGGGGCGAAGCTATGTGCATCCGCCATGGCCCAAGCCTCGGCAAAACGCGGATCATCCGTGCCGATGAGCAATGCGCCCGGCGCAAGCGGCGGGTAAAGCTCGGCAAAATTCTTCACCACGCTTGGCGAAATGCGCCGGCTGAAATGGTCCCCGCGCAATTCGGATGGGTGGGCAAGCCCGGCGGCGGCGACCAGTTCATTCAAAGCTTCCAATGTCGCGGCATGGAATTGATGCACGCGCGGCGCCTTGTCCGGCACACGTAGCGCGCGTTGGCGAGTTGGGTCTTGTGTCGCCACACCGGTTGGGCAGTGATCCGTATGGCACGAAAGCGATTGAATGCAGCCAATGGCGAACATGAAGCCACGCGCCGCATTACACCAATCAGCGCCAAGGGCCAGCGCACGCGCAACGTCAAAGGCACTTGCGATTTTGCCGCTGGCGCCAAGCCTGATCTGATCACGCAGCCCAATGCCGATCAGCGCGTTATGCGCGAAGCTTAACCCTTCACGCAGCGGCATGCCGACATGATCCATGAATTCCAGCGGTGCGGCGCCGGTGCCGCCTTCTGCGCCATCAATCACAATGAAGTCCGGTGCAATACCGGTTTCGATCATCGCCTTGCAGATGGCGAGGAATTCCCAAGGATGGCCAATGCACAGCTTGAAGCCCGCAGGCTTGCAGCCTGACAGGCGGCGCATCTCGGCTATGAAGCGCATCATCTCAACCGGGGTGGAAAATGCCTTATGTGCGGGCGGAGAAACACAATCCTGCCCCATGGCCACACCGCGTGTCGCAGCGATTTCCGCACTCACCTTGGCGGCCGGCAGCACGCCGCCATGGCCAGGCTTGGCGCCTTGGCTGAGCTTGAGTTCCACCATTTTCACCTGATTGAGCGCCGCGACTTCTGCGAAGCGCTCCGGCGAAAACCTGCCATCTGCATTGCGTGCGCTGAAATAGCCGGAACCGATTTCCCAAATCAGATCGCCACCCGCTTCGCGGTGATAGGGGCTGAGCCCGCCTTCGCCCGTATCATGCGCAAAGCCGCCACGCTTCGCACCTTGGTTCAGCGCACGAATGGCATTGGCGGAAAGCGACCCGAAACTCATGGCGGAGATATTTAATATGGAAGCGGAATAAGGCTGCGTGCAATCCGGCCCGCCGATCAGAATACGCGGCAATTCCTTCGCAGGCGCGCGAGCAGCGAGCGAATGCTGCAACCATTCAAAGCCTGTTTCATAAACATCATATTGCGTGCCGAAGGGCCGCTTATCCAATTGCTTTTTCGCGCGCTGATAGACAATGGCGCGCTTGTCTCGGCTGAAGGGCGTGCCGTGTTTTTCATCCTCAAAGAAATACTGCCGCATTTCGGGGCGGATTTCTTCCATGATGAAACGCAGATGCGCCGCGATTGGATAATTGCGCAGAATGGCATGCGTCGGGTGGAACAGATCGCGCAGCCCAAGCGCGCCAAGTGCTGCCGCAATGACAAAGCCGAAGCCGGTCCAGAAGCCGGGTGCCACCAATAGCGCAACCGCGAAGCCAATGACGGCGAGGCAAGCCAGCGTCAGGCAGATGAAGCGCGGCGAAAAGGCAAGGCTCAGGCTGCGGGTCATGGTGGTATCTCCCAGGAACATGAAGAATAGACCGCTTTGCGGGCAGGTCAGCCGGCCTTGCTTACGCCAGCAAGCCGCGCCGCCTAACCTCGGCAGCGATGCGCCCGCTTTCATCAAGGGCATCGCGCGCGAAGGGTGTGGGCGCGGCGGCCAAATCCCGCGCCTGGCCAGCTTCAATCAGGCTCTGCGCGAGCCGTTGATGGCGCGGCCCAAGCCCGCCGGGATCGGCGATGAAAACCGGCCCATTGGTCGCGAGTGCCTCTGACAGCATGGAAACCGAATCCCCCGTCACCACCACCTGATCCGCCAAGGCGAGGAATCCGGCATAGGGGTTGGGCGGCGCATCACCCCAGCGGAACAGCGTATGCGGATGCCCGGCCAAAGCTGCTGCCATGGCTTCTTCCGCGGCGCGCCCGGTGCGGCGCGAAGCGGTCGCCAGCACGCTGCCCGCAAAACCTGCCACCTTGGCGGTGATGGCGCCGGCCACAGCTGCGTCCATCCCCTCTGCGCGCGGCGGCCCGCCCATCAGCAACGCAACGCGCGGCGAAGGCAGCGCAGCAAGTCCGGCGAATTCGGCCCGCGCTGCGGCGCGTTTTTCAGGCGAAATCCGATGCGCCGCGCCCAGAATGGGCAGGATATTGGGCGCGGGTTTGGGCGCATCATGCCGGCCAATCACCAAAAGATCGAAACGCGCCGCGCCAAAGCCAGGGCGCATGCAATGCACCAGCCGCGCGCCTTTTTGCTTCAGCCAAAGCGCCACCGGCGCGCTCCGCCGCCCCGCCGAGATCACCAAATCAGGCCAGGGGGGCGCGAAGGCGCCGCGGGCCTCCGGCGTCAGCCCGGCCAATGTGGCGAAGGGCAAAGGCAGCCGCGCCAGCGCCGCCCAAGCCAAATCCACCCGGCGGAAGGGTTCCCCCAGCCGTTCGGCAATGCCCAAAGCCTGGGCTGCCGTGCCGGCGCGCGGGTCCGCCAACACCCAAATACGGGGCGACTCGGGCGGGGTCATGGACGCAGCCCGCCCGCCGCATTACCAAAGCCCGGAAAGAGAGGAGCCCTACCCATGCCCGCGCTTCATGCCTCCGACTGGGATCGCGACGCCGCTTTGACGACTGCGCGTATCCTGCTTGAAATCAAGGCGGTGAATTTCCGCCCGGAAGAGCCCTACACCTTTACCAGCGGCTGGAAGAGCCCCGTTTATATTGATTGCCGCAAGATCATCTCCTTCCCGCGGGCGCGCAACCGGATTTGCGATCTGGGCGTGGAAAAGATTGGCCGGCATGTCGGCTATGAATCAATTGATGTGGTGGTGGGCGGTGAGACGGCGGGGATTCCCTTCGGCGCCTGGATCGCGGACCGCATGCTGGCCCCCATGGCCTATGTGCGGAAAAAGCCAAAGGGTTTTGGCCGTAATGCGCTGATTGAAGGCGAGGTGCCGGTCGGCCAGCGCACTCTACTGGTGGAGGATTTGACCACGGATGGCGCCTCCAAAATCCGTTTCGCGAATGCCTTGCGCGATGCGGGCGCTATTTGTGACCATACCTTCGTGGTTTTCTATTACGGCGTCTTTCCGGGTTCCTTTGAAACCATGAAGGGCATGGGCCTGAACCTGCACCACCTTTGCACCTGGTGGGATGTGCTGGAGGTGTGCCGGGAACGGCCCTATTTCAGCGAAGGCGCGCTCAAGGAAGTGCGGAAATTCCTGGAAGACCCGGTGGGCTGGTCCAAGGCGCATGGCGGGATCGGCAGTGCCGAGGAAGCCAAGGCCAAAGAATCTGGCGAATGACGCAAGATTCATTTTTTTGAAATGTCACGGACAGGGGGGCGCGGGTAGCCCCTTTTGGCAGCGCCCTGCCTTTGGCGAATCGGGCGGGGCTTCGGCATTTTTTCAGGAAGGTTTTTGATCAGATGAAACGGTTTATGCTTCTGGCTGCGCTTGGCGGTTTGGTTTTTGCCACCAGCGCGCTGCCTGCGGATGCCGCGCCGCGCCGTACCGCTGAGGGTACGGAAGCGACCAGCAGCACCACGCAGCGTACCCAATCCACGCGCAACCGCAGCACGTCCCAGGGCCAGAAGGCCAATCGGCAAAAGCGGAGCGGCAGCAATAAGGCCAACCGCAACCGCGCCCCGCGCAGCCCTTCAACCGCAGGCTAATCCAGCAAAAAATCCCGCCTTTTAGTGCGTGTCCAGTTTGCGTTCGTTCATGGGACACGCACTAAGCTTCGGTTTGATTGCATTTTCCGAGCCGCCAAGTGTCGCCACTTGGCTTGAAAATGCTCTAGGCGGGGTTTTTCTTTTCAGGGAAGCGAAACCTCAGGCGTCGGCCTTATGCGCCACGCCCTTTTCCTTAAGCAGGCCGGAAAGCTCACCGGACTGGAACATCTCAGTAATAATGTCGCAGCCGCCGACGAATTCACCGCCGACATAAAGCTGCGGTATGGTCGGCCAATTCGTGAATTCCTTGATGCCTTCACGGATTTCCATATCTTCCAGCACATTCACGCCCTTGAAGGGCACGCCCATATGGGAAAGAATTTGCACGACACGGGCGGAAAAGCCGCATTGCGGGAAAACCGGTGTGCCCTTCATGAACAGCACAACGGGGTTCGCCTTGATATCGGCTTCGATACGTTCAAAGGTCGGGTTGCTCATGTTGTTGGCTCCTATTCCGGGGCAGAGGTTTGCAAGGCCAGCGCATGAAGAACACCCCCCATGCGGCCCTGTAGCGCGGCATAGACAATCTGATGTTGGCGCACACGGGGCAAGCCCTTGAAGGCCGAGGATACGACTTTCGCGGCGTAATGATCACCATCGCCGGCCAAATCCTCAATCGTCACTTCCGCATCCGGCAGCGCTGCCTTGATCAGCGCCTCAATTTCCGCGGCCTGCATGCCCATGGCTGCTATTTCTCCCCCATCAGTGCGGGCAGCGTCGCCTCATGGGCCGCCGCCAGCGATGAGACCGATATGGCAGTGCCATCGGGCAGAACCAAGTCCCCCCCGCCAGCAGTGCCGATCAGCCGGGCGGGAACCCCCGCCGCGCTTGCCTTGGCAGTCAGCGCCGCACCATCGGCCACCGCCAGCACATAGCGGGCCTGATCTTCGCCGAACCAGAAGCCATGGGGCGGAATGCCCTCGGGCGTCGGGCCGAGCCTTGCGCCAATACCACTTCCCATCGCCATCTCCGCCACGGCCACCAGTAGCCCGCCATCGGCGCAGTCATGGCTGGCTAGAACCTCACCGGCCAGGATGCGTGCGCGGACAAAATCGCCATTGCGGCGTTCGGCGGCCAGATCAACCGGTGGCGGCGCGCCTTCTTCGCGCCCCGCGATTTCCCGCAGCCACAAGGATTGCCCAAGCCAGCCCGTTGTCTCGCCAATCAGCACCAGATCAGCCTTGGCCGGCATGGCCAGCCCCACCGCCTGCGCCGCTTTTTCCAGCACGCCAACCCCGCCAATCGCTGGTGTCGGCAAAATCGCGCGACCTTCGGTTTCATTGTAAAGCGACACATTGCCCGAGATGACTGGGAAATCGAGCGCGATGCAGGCCGCCGCCATGCCCCGCACAGCCGAGGCAAACTGCCCCATGATTTCGGGCTTTTCCGGATTGCCGAAATTCATATTGTCGGTGATCGCCAAGGGCAGTGCGCCCACCGCCGTGATATTGCGCCACGCCTCGGCCACGGCCTGTTTGCCGCCTTCTTCCGGGTCCGCCAGGCAATAGCGCGGCGTGCAATCCGTGGTCATCGCCAGCGCGCGGTCATGATCTTCAATCCTGACCACAGCCGCATCCGCGCCACCTGGGCGCTGCACTGTCTGGCCATTCACCAGGCTGTCATATTGGTCCCAAATCCAGCGGCGGGAGCAAAGATCAGGGCAGGCAACAAGCGTCATCAAGGCCGGCGCAAGGCCGACCGGATCAGGAATGGCAGACGCTGCCAGCACCGGCTGTTTCGGCGTTTCCGCCGTCGGGCGGCGATAGAGCGGTGCTTCGGATTCCAGCGGCGCGAGGGGAATATCAGCTTCCAGCACGCCCTTATGGCGGATCACGATGCGCCCGGTATCGGTCAGCTTGCCGATCACCGCGAAATCCAATTCCCATTTGCGGAAAATCGCCTCAGCCTCCGCCTCACGGCCTGGCTTCAGGATCATCAGCATGCGTTCCTGGCTTTCGGACAGCATCATCTCATAGGCCGACATGCCTTCTTCGCGCTGCGGAACGGCTTCCATTTCAAGTTCAATGCCCATGCCGCCCTTGCCGGCCATCTCAACACTGGAGCTGGTGAGCCCCGCCGCGCCCATATCCTGAATGGCGACAATCGCATCGGTTGCCATCAATTCCATGCAGGCTTCGATCAGCAGCTTTTCGGCGAAGGGATCACCGATTTGCACGGTGGGGCGCTTTTCTTCCGAATCGGCACTGAATTCCGTGCTCGCCATGGTGGCGCCATGGATGCCATCGCGGCCGGTTTTGGAACCGACATAGACAACGGAATTGCCAATGCCGGTCGCCTTGGCGGTGAAAATGCGATCGGCCCGCGCAATGCCAACCGTCATGGCATTGACCAAGGGATTGCCATTGTAGCGGGGGTGGAAATTTACCTCGCCGCCCACCGTCGGCACGCCCACGCAATTGCCGTAACCGCCAATGCCGCGCACCACACCATCAATGATGCGCTTCATGCGCGGCGCATCCGGCGCGCCGAAACGCAGCGCATTCAAATTGGCAATGGGCCGCGCGCCCATGGTGAAGACATCGCGCAGAATGCCACCAACACCAGTGGCCGCGCCATTATAGGGTTCGATGAAGGAAGGGTGGTTATGGCTTTCCATTTTGAAAACCGCCGCCAAGCCTTCGCCAATATCAATCACGCCGGCATTCTCGCCAGGTCCCTGGATCACCCAAGGCGCCTTGGTCGGCAATTCACGCAGCCACACGCGCGATGATTTGTAGGAGCAATGCTCCGACCACATCACGCTGAACAGGCCAAGCTCTGCCAGCCGCGGCGTGCGGCCAAGGATGGCGAGCACCCGTTCATATTCATCGGGCTTCAGGCCGAATTCGGCGGCAAGCTGTATGGCGCGTTCGGGGGGCAGAAGGGGGGCGGCAGCGATCATGATGGGAAACTGATGGCCCGGCGGGGCGGGCTTGTGAAGCCCAAAACCGGCATCAGAACAGATGGAGCGCGTGCGGCGCCCAGAAGGCGAAGCCGGTCAGGATCAGGCCGACCACGCCAAGCCCGCCAGCCACCATGGCCAATAAGCCAACCCCCGTGATGATGGAGGCCGAGGCGAGCACAATGGCCACCTGAAAGGCTGCCGAGCCGATTTCGTAATTATGGTAGGCAGCGCTGGCGGTATCGCGCTTTTCCTCGGCCGCCTTGGCGCGGGCCATCAATTCGCGGCGACCTTCACCGGTATCGGGCTCACTCTCCCAACGACTAGCCGATGCGCGCCAGGCTTCGATCTGGCGCTGCATGGCGGCGCGCTGGCCCTCAGGTGCTGCGGCCAGGTCCAGGGTTACCTGTTCTGCCGCGGTGCGGACATTGGTCTGGCGGATGGTGCGCGCCTGAAAGAAAGCCCAAAGATTGGCGGCTTCCACGTTCTTCGCGAGCGCTTCCGTCTGTGCGCTTTTGGCCCCGGTTTCAGCCAATGCCAGAAACAGCGCCAAAACGGCAATCAGCAGCGCAACGCCCTTATGGCCTTCCCCGCCATGATCCGCCCCATGCCCATGACCTGCCACGATTTTTTACCCCCATAATGCGTGCGCGATTCGCCGTTATTAGGGTCATATTCGGCAGGCTCACCTTCTTGTCCAGTTGGCCGGCGGGTCATTCGTGCTCTGCTCCGCTGGGCAGCTCGGCGGCGAGCAACAGGGCCATGACGGCGCGCACCGTGTCATTGGCGCCGCGCTGTGCTTCTTCACCTTCAAGTCGTGTGAAGGCTTCCAGCACATCAGCAGCTGTCGCGCCGGTGCGCGCGATTTCGACCAAAAGCACATCATCCACATGGCCCAGAATGGCGCGGATTTCAGCGGCGGTGATCTGACCCGACATGAATTACGCCCCAGGGCCCTGGCCGACGGGGCGCACCAGGCTGGCCTGCGGGCCTTCCTCACCCTCGCTCATGATCAGGGTTACCGCATCACCGATGCGAAGCGCATCGAAGCCATGCTCTGCGACGCTATGACGATGGAAATAAACATCCTGCCCATCATCCAAGGTGACGAAGCCATGATCGGCCTGGGGCACCAGGCGCGTCACGCGGCCCGATGGGGGCGCCGCATGCGCCTTCACATCGCCTTCCTGCTTTTCACGATGCCTTTCCACCTGCCGTTCCGCCGCGCGAAACGCATCGCGCAAGGCAACCGCGGCACTTTCATGCGCGTGATCACGCGGGCTTTCATGCGTGACCACCACTTCGCCGCCTGGCAAGGCAAGACGGATATGCACACGCCACAGCATACCCTGATGTTTGTGCCGATGCGGCGCTTCCAGCACCACATCACAACGCGTGAGGCGCGGCGCACGGCGCGCGAGATGGTCGGCTTCATGCCGAATGCGCGCTTCCAGCGCGGGGGAGGCTTCGGTATCGCGAAAGGCGATATTGAGGGGCGTTTCCATGCCGCCCTTAATAGGGCAAAGGGCTAACCTTCGCCTTTGCTTTGGCGCAGGGCGGCCATCACGAATGGCGGCGCGGTGCTTTACCCTATGCCTTCCATGCCGGCGATGGCGAGAATCGCCGCAAGGCTTGACCGCATGCCGCGCAGCGCTTCCGTGGGTTCCACATCCAGCCATTCATCAAGCGAATGCGCCCGCCCGCCGCGCCCGCCCGCGCCAATCTTCAGCGCCGGAATGCCGAGTGACATTGGAATATTCGCATCCGTCGAAGACCATTCAAAGCTTGGCCGATAGCCTTCCGACGAAACCGCTGCCGCCGCCAGGGCGCGGATTGGGCTAGCTGGCGGCGTTTCCCCTGCCGGGCGATCTCCCACCGGTGTGATCTCCGCCGTGATGGCGCCATTTGTGGTGGAACGCGCGGCGTTTTCGGTAGCGACCGCAAGGTCCACAATGTCCAGAAATGCCCGATCAAGCTTGGCAAGTTCGGCGGCCGAGGCTGAACGCAAATCAACTTCAATCACCACGCGATTGGCGATGGCATTGATGGAAGTGCCGCCCGAGACAACACTCACGCAATGCGTGGTGGGCGGGCTTTCGGGCACCTTCACGCCAGCCAAGCCACGCGCACATTCAGCCATGGCATACATGGGATTCACCAGACCGAAAGCGGCATAGGAATGCCCGCCCGGCCCCTGGAAGGTCACGCGATAGCGTTTGGACCCCACACCGCCGCTGACAATGCCTTCCACCTGCGGGCTATCCACCGTGAGGAAGCCACGAATGCGCGCACGATGTCGCCCCTTGGTGAAAACATGGCGAATGCCACGCAAATCGCCCAAGCCTTCTTCACCCACATCACCTACAAACAACAGATCGTGGCGCGTGCGAATGCCCGCCGCATCCAAAGCCCGCAAAAGCCCGAGATTGACGGCAAGCGACCAGGTATCGTCACTCACGCCCGGTGCAAAAAGCTTGGTGCCTTCGCGCCTGACGCGCACATCCGTGCCAGCGGGAAAGACAGTGTCTAGATGCGCGGCCACTACCAGAATTTCGCCATTGCCGAAACCGCGGCGCAGCCCCATCACATTGCCGATCTCATCCTGCTCCACTTCCTCAAGCCCATGATCGCGCAGCATGGCAAGGTAAGCGGCTGCGCGTTCTTCCTCGGCAAAAGGAGGGGCTGGGATTTGCGTGAGCGTGATGCAATCTTCCACCATGCGCGCATGATCAGCGGCGAGTTTGGTGCAGGCAGCGGCAAAGCGCGCATCGGCGCGAATGGCGGCAATTGTCTCATCCGGGGTCATCACATCCTCCTTACGCGCGGCGCCAACGCATCACGCCGGCGCCATCCTGTTCCGCCACTGCTTCGCCCATCACCTGCAAGCGGCGCAAATGGGCCAGGGTTTCGCCAAGCCCGAAACCAAGATTACGCATATCGAGCGGCCTGCGAAACAGCACCGGCAGCAGATCATGCGCGCTGCTATCCGCCATGGCGTCCATCAACAGGGAAAGTCGCTCCGCATGATGCGCCGCGAGCCAATCGAGCCGCGCATGCAAGCCGTAGAAGGGTTCGCCATGGGAAGGCAGCACCAGCGTGTCTTCCGGCAGCGCGCGAAAGCGATCCAGCGATGCCAGAAACGCGCCCAACGGATCGGCTGAGGGTTCCCCGGCATGCAGCCCGATATAGGGCGAAATGCGTGGCAGGATCTGATCGGCGGCGATCAGCACATGGTCCTCGGTATTGAACAGGCAGGCCATATCCGGCGCATGGCCCTGGCCAGTCATCACGCGCCATGGGCGCCCGCCAATCATGATATCCTGACCATCGGCGATGGCTTCGAAGACGCGCGGCAAAGGTGCGACAGATTTCACATAAAGCGGCCCGCGCGCGCGGATAAAATCAGCATATTCAACCGGCGCGCCGGCGGTTGCGGCAAAGCGTGCCTGATGTTCCACCATCTCGGACCCTGTGTCGAAAAATAACGCGCGGGCTTGCAACCATTCGATCTTGGTCATCAGCGGCACAAGCCCATGCCCTTCCGCAAGCCAGCCCATCAGCCCGGCATGATCCGGGTGGAAATGCGTCACCAGCAGCCGATACAAGGGGCGCCCGGCAAAGGCATCCCCTGCCATCGCCTCCCGCCATAAATCGCGGGACGCATCATTGGCGATGGAACAATCAATCACGAGCCATCCCGGCCCATCTTCCAAAAGCCATACATTCACATGGCTCGGTGGGAAGGGCAGGGGAAAGCGCAGCCAGCGCAAACCGGGCCGGAGTATCGCGGCCTGACCGGGCGCGGGGATATCGGGAATCATCGCATCAGCTTGGCGCGGGTGAATAAAGGACACAAGCGCGCCAAGGTCAGGAAAGGGGGTTATGCCGCTTGACGCGCCTTGCGGCTGGTCCTCTCATCAAGGCCAAGGCGCAGAAGGGCCAGCGGTCTTTGATGTCTGGCGCAAAAACGGGGAGAGAGACCATGATCAATCGTCGGCATTTGATGACCAGCATGGCAGCCGCGCCGTTTCTGGTGCGTGGTGCTTCCGCGCAAGGCACTGATTGGGTGCCAAGCCGGCCCATTCGCCTGGTGGTGGGTTTCGCCGCTGGCGGGTCCACGGATACGACCGGAAGGCTGATGGCACAGGCGCTGTCGGCGGCCTTGCCGCAACCCGCCGTTGTCGAAAATCGCGTGGGTGCGGCAGGAAACATCGCGACCGAGCATGTCGCGCGCAGCGCGCCGGATGGGCATACGCTGGTGGTCGCTTCCATGGGCTCTCAGGCGGTGAATGCGGCGCTGTATCGCAACCTGCCCTTCGATCCGGTCAAGGATTTCACGGCGGTATCGCTTTTTGTGAAAAGTTCCAACATGCTAGTGGCGCATCCGGGCTTTCCCGCGCGCAACCTGGCTGATCTGGTGGCCTTTGCGCGCGCCAATCCGGGCCGCGTCAATGTCGGCACTGCGGGGGCTGGGTCTTCGCAGCATTTCGCGGCTTCGCTGTTTGAGCATTTGGCGAAGGTGCAGCTCACGCATGTCAATTACCGGGGCGGTGCGCCGGCGATGATTGATCTTGTCGCCGGGCGCGTTGACATTGTGTTCTCACCGATTGTCGAGACGGTGCAGCAAATCCGCGCCGATCAGGTGCGCCCAATCGCCATCACACGGACACAACGCGCGCCGGAATTCCCTGATGTGCCGGCAGTGGCGGAAGTAGTGCCGGGCTATGAGTTTTCGTCCTGGCTTGGCGCTTTTGCGCCGGCGGGAACGCCGCCCGCTGCGGTGCAGCGCATGTCGCAAGCGCTGGCCGCGGGCTTGCGGGACCCGCAGATACGCGAACGCGTGCTATCCCTTGGCTATGAACCGATCGGCAGCACGCCTGAGGAATTCACCAGCTTCTTCGCAGCGGAAATGCCGCGCGTGGCGGAATTGGTGCGTATTTCCGGCGCCAAGCTTGACTGAAGCGGGCCTTAGCCGGACCATGCCAACGACCAAAGCATCGACTGCGCTGGCAAGCATCATAGGATGAAGGCGATGCAGCCCAATCAGGATCGGCTAGTGCTGCTTGGCACCAAGGGTGGGCCTGCCATCCGCAAGGGTGGGCCTTCACCAACCGCGCATTTGCTGGTGATTGGTGCCCATCCCTATGTTGTTGATTGCGGGCTTGGCGTGACGCGCGCCCTGGTGGAAGCGGGAATGCCTTTGCCGGAATTGCGGAACATCATCATCACGCATCTCCATTCGGATCACGTGCTGGAAATGGGACCGTTGATCCATACGGCCTGGACAGCCGGGTTGAAGGAGAAGGTTGTGGTGCATGGGCCGCCTGGCACGCGCGCCGTCTGGCAGGGGTTTTTGGCATCGCTTGCCTATGACATTGCGATCCGCATCGAAGATGAAGGCCGGCCCGATTTGGCCGCGATGGTAGAGGTGCTGGAATATGCCGATGGTCATGTCTTCACCGATGCGCGGGTGACGGTTTCGGCATTGCGGGTTGAACATCCACCGGTGACAGATTGTTTCGCGCTGCGCTTTGATCATGTTGCGGGTGCGGTGGTTTTCTCGGCCGATACAACCTATTTCCCGCCGCTTGCGGCATTTGCGCGTGGCGCGGATATCCTGGTGCATGAGGCGATTTATGAACCAGGGGTGGATCGGCTTGTTGCGCGTGTCGGCAATGGTGCGCGGCTGAAGCAGCATTTGCTGGGCAGCCATACGCTGGCAGAACATGTCGGGCGTATTGCGACGGCAGCAGGTGTGGGGCTGCTCGCGCTCAATCATCTCGTGCCGGCGGATGATCCTTTGGTCACGGAACAGCATTGGGTTGCAGCGGTGCGCGCCCTTTACGCGGGGCCTTTGGTTGTTGGGCGCGATGGGCTGACCTTGCCGCTTGCTTCTGGGAAGGCCTGAACGCCTTTACCTTTTTCGCCATTCAGGCCAGCTTTTGCCCATGACCCTTGCCGCCGCCATCATCCCTGTCACGCCCTTCCAGCAAAATTGCGCCCTCATCTGGGATCAGGACACCAAGCGCGGCGTGGTGATAGACCCGGGCGGTGATGTTGCGCGTATCGAAGGCGCCATTACCGAGGCCGGCATCACCATTGACCGCATTTTGCTGACGCATGGCCATATGGACCATGCCGGCGGTGCCGCGGAATTGGCTGAGGTGCTGGGCAATATTCCCATTGAAGGTCCGCACCTCGCCGATGCCTTTCTGCTGGAAGGTCTGGTGGAACAAGGTGCGAAATACGGGCTTGAATGCTGCGCTGTCACTCCCAGCCGCTGGCTTGAAGAAGGTGAGCAGGTGGAGATCGCCGGCATCGCCTTCGATGTGCTGCATTGCCCTGGCCACACGCCGGGCCATGTGGTCTTTATCAATCCAGGCATGGGCATTGCGATTGTGGGTGATGTGCTGTTTCAGGGTTCCATCGGGCGCACGGATTTTCCCTATGGCGATACAGCAGCCTTGCTGAATGCCATTCGCACAAAACTGTTTCCTTTGGGTGATCATATCCAATTCCTTTGCGGTCATGGCCCGGCTTCCAGCTTTGGTGCGGAACGTCGTGGCAATCCCTTTGTTGGAGAAAACGCACCATGAGCCCGGTAATTGAAACCGATGCGCCGCCACTGCCTGGCACACGGCCGGAATTGGTTGGGATGTCGCCCACGCGGCTCGCGCGTATTCGCCCGGCAATGGAACGTGAAATGGCGGCGGGAAGGCTGCCGGGCTGCGTTGTCGCCATCGCGCGCGATGGCAAGCTTGTGCATCTGGAAGCCATTGGCCATCGCGATTCCGAAAGTGGCGCGCCAATGCAGGCTGATGCGATGTTCTCCATCGCGTCCATGACCAAGCCTGTCACGGGCGTGGTGGCGCTTTCGCTGATTGAAGAAGGCCGACTGCTGGTGACAGACCCGGTCGGTGCCTGGTTGCCGCCGCTCATGCAGATGCAGGTGGCGAAGCCAACACCTGAAATGCTCTCCGGCAGAGGCCCGATTGAAACCGAAGCGGCAAGGCGCCCCATGACGGTGCAGGATGCCATGCGCCACACCACGGGCCTTGTTTATGGTGGTCGTGATGGTTCGGCGGTGCATGCCATTGCACCCCCAGGATCCTTTTGGGTCGCCGAGAATATGGATACGGAGGGTTTTGCTGAGACCCTCAGCGGCCTGCCGCTGCGCCATCATCCCGGCACGGTTTGGGAATATGGGCTTTCCACCGATGTGCTGGGCGGGGTTGCGGAACGCGCCGGCGGTGCTTCACTCGGGGCGCTGATGCGGGAACGTGTTTTCGCGCCGCTCGGCATGGCAGAAACCGGCTATGTGCTGCCCCAGGAAAAACTGGCGCGCTTTGCGCGGCCCTTTGCGAAGGACCCGATCACGGGTGCCGCGCAAACCGTGGAAGCGCCGCTCCGCGCACCGAAAATGGAAACGGGCGGCGCGGGCTTGGTTTCCACCGCTGCCGATTATCTGCGCTTTGCCGAAATGCTGCGCGCCGGCGGCGTGTTGAATGGCGTGCGTGTGCTAGCGCCGCAGACGGTTGCCTGGATGGCATCTGATCATCTGCAGGGCATCGAAAATCGTGTGGCGTCCATGGACCCGGCTTTGGAGGGTTATGGCTTTGGCCTGACGGTTGCTGTGCGGCGTTCGCGTGGCGGGTCTGGCTTGATGGGTGCGCCGGGCGCGTTTGGCTGGTCCGGCGTTTGGGGCACCTATTTTTGGGCCGATCCGGCTGAACGCCTGAGCGTTGTCTTCATGGCCCATACGCCGGGTGAATTGCGCCAGCGCTATCGCCGCCTGATCAATATGCTGACCTATCAGGCGATCGAGGCATAGCGGGAAACCCGATCACGGCGCCGCAGCGCGGGCCGTATTTGGCTGTCCGCACAAATCCTGGCTCAGGTTAGATGGTCCCATCTGAAAAAGCCGGTCGGGATCGGCACGACCGATTTTGGCAATAACCCAGCGCGGCAACGCAAAAACCTCAGTCGGCCATCAGCGCCATGAAGCGTGCCGCCAGCCTTACCTCATTCAGCCGGTCAGCGCGCCGCGCCGCGGCTTCATCATCGCTGCCCCAGAATTCTTCCTGAAACAGCTCATCCAGGATGGCCAGCCGATGCGCTTCCTCGGCATCAAGGCGCCCAAGGCTGAGCGCCAAGCCCAGCACCAGGCTGCCGAGCGCCGGCACGGCGACGCCAAGCGCCGCGAGCCCCGCCGCATCATGCCGCGCGACGGCGGCCTCAAGCGCGGCCAGGCTTGACGGGGGTTGGCGCACCGGCATCAGGGTGTGGGTGATGCCAAGCGGCGCATCCAGCGCCAGCGCGGCCCATTCAAGCACAGGCTGCCAGGCCTCTGCCTGACGGGCGGCAAGGCGATGATCTGCCGCCCGGTAACAAAGCAGATCGGTTTCGCCATATTTGGTGATGCCTTCGACCATTGGCTTCGGGTCTGGCGCGATGCGTTCCTGCGCGGCGCCCAAAAGCCGGGTAAGCGGCACATCATCCTGGCGCATTTCGCCGCCCTTGGCGCCGCCGGCCTTGTGCCATTCCTCGGCGATCGCCTCAGCCAAGGGGCGGCTTTTGGTGGTAAGGATGCTGCCGCCTGGCAGCCGGAGCGGGCGACCATCCAGCACCACCCCGCAACCGCCTTCAAGCCTTGGCACGGCCAGGGCCGCTTCCCAGAAACGCTTCATATGGCGCTATTTAGCGGGTCGGAGGGTAAAGAAAAGGCGCTGGCGGAAGGTCGGGGGTGATGATCACTCAGGCGGCTTGACGGGGGCCATGCTCCGGGGGTAGTTACCCGCCCTTCGCTGGCCGCATGTCGGCCTTTCCTTCTGCAGGTTTGAACAGACAGCCCATGGCCAATAACGCTTCCGCGCGCAAGCGCATTCGTCAGACTGAAAAGCGCACTGCGCGCAACAAGGCGCGCAAGTCGCGTGTGCGCAGCTTTCTGCGCAAGGTCGAAGAAGCGGTGAAGTCGGGCGACAAGGCCGCGGCGCAGGAAGCTTTTCGCGCAGCGCAACCTGAAATGCAGCGCGCTGCAACCAAGGGTGTGGTTCACGCGAATACTGTCGCGCGGAAATTGTCTCGGCTTTCCGCGCGCGTGAAATCTATCGGCGCCTAAGGGCTCGATTTTTCTTCTTTCATGATAAGGGATGTGCTTGCGCGGCAGGTGCCGCGCGAGTGATGTGTCGCGCGTGCAGGTCAGGCCGCAATTTGGTATGTGGCATCGCCTTTCGAACGCATGAGTCAAGCCTGAAAATCGAAAAATCCGTGCGGATGTCAGAAAATTTTCGGCGCTGTATTTTTAGTATTGAATTTTTCTCGCTCACCGCACCATGATGATGAGTAACAGGGTCAAAGAAGTGACTGGGCAGGGGGTCAGTGGTTTGCGAAGCACGGAGAAGCTAAGCGATAGCATAGCCCCGCAAGGTCCCGCTGCCTGGGCCGAAGCATGGGCCCGCATTCGCGCCAAGCTGCGCGAAGAAGTCGGCGATGTGGAATTCCGCAGCTGGCTTCGGCAAATGACACTCACTTCCATAGATGGTGATGAGGCATCCATTGCGCTGCCCACGCGCTTTCTGCGCGATTGGGTCAGCAGCCATTATGGCGACCGGCTTCGTGCCTTATGGCAGCAGGAAAATCCTTCCATCCGCCGCGTGGATTTGCGCGTTGCGGCTGGCAGCCGCGCGGCCGCGACCGAAGCTTCGGAAAGCGCGGTGAATGCCTTGGCGGCGGGCCCTGCCAGTATCGCGCCCCGCGCCGCTGATCCGCGCGGCGATTGGTCAGCGCCGCTTGATCCGCGCTTCACCTTCGATACCTTCATCGTTGGCAAGCCCAATGAATTCGCCCATGCCTGCGCGCGCCGCGTGGCGGAAAAGCCTGCCATGCCGGGCTTCAATCCGCTGTTCCTTTATGGCGGTGTGGGGCTTGGCAAGACGCATCTGATGCATGCCATCGCCTGGGTCATCCGCGAACAGCACCCCGCGCGTCAGGTAGCCTACATGAGCGCCGAGAAGTTCATGTATCGCTTCATCGCGGCACTGCGTAGCCAATCAACCATGGAATTCAAGGAAACCTTGCGTTCGGTTGATGTGCTGATGGTGGATGACCTGCAATTCCTGATCGGCAAGGATAATACGCAGGAAGAATTCTTCCATACCTTCAATGCGCTGGTGGATGCCGGCAAGCAGATTGTGATTTCTGCCGACAAATCGCCTTCTGATCTCTCCGGCATTGAAGACCGGCTGCGCACGCGGCTTGGCTGCGGCATGGTGGCTGATCTGCACGCCACAACTTATGAATTGCGCATTTCCATCCTGGAAGCCAAGGCCGCGTCATCGGGCGTTGCGGTGCCGTCGCGCGTGATGGAATTCCTGGCGCATAAGATCACCTCCAATGTCCGCGAATTGGAAGGCGCGCTTAATCGCCTGATCGCCTGGGCCAATCTGTTTGGCCGCCCCATCACCTTGGAAGGCGCGCAGGAGGTGCTGCATGATATCCTCCGCGCCCATGACCGGCGCGTCACGATTGAGGAAATCCAACGCAAGGTCGCCGAACATTATAATTTGCGGCTGACGGACATGTCCTCTGCCCGGCGCGCGCGCAATGTGGCGCGGCCCCGCCAGGTGGCGATGTATCTGGCGAAGCAGCTTACCTCTCGTTCCTTGCCGGAAATCGGGCGGCGTTTTGGCAATCGGGACCACACGACCGTGATGCATGCTGTGTCCCGCATTGCGGAACTCATGCAGGCGGATGGGTCCTTCGCTGAGGATGTGGAGCTTCTCCGGCGCATGCTGGAAACCTGAAGCGCCGCGAAAGGACCGCAAAAGGAAGTTTTAAACAGGCGATTAGTCCGATCACTGCTGACGCTCGCCGACCGCAGCGTGAATGGCACCACTAGGCCGCTTTTCTGGCCCGTTCCAGGCTGGTAAAGGAAGTCGAATCCGGGTGCCGCACCGCGCCGATTCGGCAGCTTTGCAGCCCGGGCTTGATTTCACTGGCGGCTCACCCCCGTGGCCCATAAGGCCGCGGCTGAGATCGCCGTAACAGGATCGGGGCGTCGGAACGATGAAATTCTCGGTTGACAGGGCGGTATTGCTCAAGGCGCTGACCCATGTGCAAAGCGTGGTGGAACGGCGCAACACCATCCCCATCCTGGCCAATGTCATGATTGAAGCGAGTTCGGGCGGCGCCCTGAAACTGACCGCGACCGATATGGAAATCGCGGTGGTGGAAGACATCGCGGGCGTGACCGTTGCGCGCGCGGGGCGCACCACAGCGCCGGCGGCAACCCTTTACGAAATCATCCGCAACCTGCCGGAAGGGGCGCGCGTTGAATTCGATCATGGTGGCGGTGATGGGCCGCTCACACTGCGTTCCGGGCGCTTCAACACCAGCCTGGCCGTGCTGGCGGTGGATGATTTCCCTTCCATGACCGAAGGGCGCATGCCGGTGCAATTCAGCATCAAGGCCGGCGTGCTGCGCGATTTGATTGACCGCACCAAATTCGCGATTTCCACAGAAGAAACGCGCTATTACCTGAATGGCATTTATATCCACGCGACCGAAAGCGAAGGCCAGCCGGTGCTGCGTGCTGTTGCAACCGATGGGCATCGGCTCGCGCGCGTGGAAGAACCGCTGCCGGAAGGCGCGAAGTCCATGCCGGGCGTGATCATTCCACGCAAAACGGTCAACGAAATCCGCAAGCTTGCCGAAGAAACCCAGGATGAGATCGTGGTGCGGCTTTCGGATACCAAGGTGCAATTCGCGCTTGGCACTGTCACGCTGACCAGCAAGCTGATTGATGGCACCTTCCCCGAATATGAACGCGTGATCCCGCGCGGCAATGACAAGAAGCTTGTTGTGCCGCGCAAGGATTTCGCCGATGCGGTGAAGCGCGTGGCCGCGATCAGCAGCGAAAGATCACGCCCCGTGAAGCTCAGCCTTGGCACCAATCATTTGCGTGTTTCGGCGGCGAGCCCCGATCAGGGCGAAGCGCAGGAAGATCTGGAAGGCGATGATGTCGCCTATACCAGCGGCGCTTTGGAAATTGGGTTTCAGGCCCGGTATTTGTCTGACATTACTGATCTTGTTCAAGACAAGCTGGAATTCATGTTCGCCGATGGCGCAGCGCCGACCATTGTGCGCGATGCGTCCCGGCCGGAAGCACTATTCGTCCTGATGCCGATGCGAGTGTGACGGCGCCAGGGCTTTTTCTTGCGCGTCTCCGGCTTACCAATTTCCGGTCATGGCTAGGTCTGGATGCGCGGTTTGACGCGTCCCTGATTTGCATCGCCGGCGAAAACGGCGCTGGCAAGACCAATCTGTTGGAAGCGATATCGCTGTTGGCCCCTGGGCGCGGCTTGCGCGGCGCGCGTATGGCTGAATGTGGCCGGCAGGAAGCTGGCGCGGCCCTACCCTGGGCGGTGGCGGGGCGGTTTGAAACTCGCGCTGGCCCCATGGAAATTGGCACTGGCACAGACCCGGAAGGGGCTGCCGAACGGCGCATCTACCGCCTTGATGGTCAGGCGCTGCGCAGCCAGGCAATGCTTGCGGACCGCATGGCGGCTGTCTGGATCACGCCGCAAATGGACCGGCTATTCCAGGAAGGGGCGAGTGGCAGGCGGCGCTTTCTGGACCGCCTGGTCTGGGCTTTGGAACCGGGCCATGCGCGGGAAGTGGCCGCGCATGACAATGCGATGGCGGAGCGTAATCGGCTGCTTGCGGAAGGCCGCGCGGATGCCGCTTGGCTGGCAGGCTTGGAAGACGCCATGGCGCGCCATGCGGTGGCGGTTACGGCGGCAAGGCGCGCGCTGATGCTGCGCCTGAATGCGGAACTTGCTGCGGGCCGCGCCACGGGCGCCTTTCCTGCCGCGCGGATGGATATTGCCTGCCCCATGTTGACGGCGCTGGCAGATACGCCGGCCCTTGCCGTGGAGGATGCGCTGCGTGCGGGCTTGGCCCAGGACCGCCGGCGCGATGCGGCAGCAGGTGGGGCTGCGCGGGGGGCGCATAAGGCGGATTTGGTGCTGGTGCATAAGCCCAAGGGCATCAGCGCTGAGTTCTGTTCAACCGGAGAGCAAAAGGCGCTGCTGGTTTCCGTGGTGCTGGCCCATGCGACGTTGATTGCCGAAGCGCGTGGCTTCGCGCCGCTTTTGCTGTTGGATGAGGTGGCAGCGCATCTGGACCCGACGCGACGGGAAGCGCTTTTTGCGGCACTTGCCGCGCTGCCGGCTCAGGTTTTCATGACCGGCACAGATGCTGAGGTTTTCGCCCCATTGGCGGGCATTGGGCAGTTATTTGGCGCGGGCGATGGCGGGCTTTTCGCACTTGGCTGAGGCCGGCTTTCAGCCCCAGCCAGCCCCGCAGAAATCGGTTGGAAAATAAAGGGTTTTTCTGGCGGGCAATGGCGCAGAAAAACGCCCTGCCGGGGTCGCGTTTCGCGCCAGAAAAAGCTATAAAGCTGTAGTGATTCCAGATCCTCAAAACAGGAGCCCGTTACCGGCATGAGCGATGAGCCGCGCGCCGAAACTGAAGCCTATGACAGCGCTTCCATCACCGTCTTGCGCGGGTTGGAAGCGGTGCGCAAACGGCCGGGCATGTATATTGGCGATACTGATGATGGCTCTGGCCTGCATCACATGGCCTTTGAGATTGTTGATAATGCGGTGGACGAAGCGCAGGCTGGTTTCGCTTCGGCCGTTTCCGTCACGCTGAATGGTGATGGCAGTGTCACCGTATGTGATGATGGGCGCGGCATCCCCGTTGATATCCATGCCGAAGAAGGCATCAGCGCCGCTGAAGTGGTGCTGACGCGGCTCCATGCCGGGGGCAAGTTCAACCAGAATTCCTACAAGGTCTCAGGCGGGCTGCACGGCGTTGGTGCGGCGGTGGTAAACGCGCTGTCCGAATGGATGGAAGTGCGGATCTGGCGCGGCGGGCAGGAATATCGCCTGCGCTTTGAACATGGTGACACCGTGGTGCCTTGCACCGCGCTTGGCCCTTCGGACCATCCGAACGGAACGGAAGTGACCTTCAAGCCATCGGCGCTGACTTTCACGCGCACGGAGTTTGATTTCGCCGTGCTGGAACGGCGTTTGCGTGAATTGGCGTTCCTCAATTCCGGCTTACGCGTTCTGCTGCGTGATGAACGCCATGCGGAAGCGCAGGAAACCAAATTTCATTTCGATGGCGGGCTCACCGCCTTTGTCGAATGGCTGGACAAGGGCAAGACACCGCTTTTCGCAACGCCAATCAGCCTGGCCGCGCGGGAACAGGATGGGATCAAGGTTGAGCTCTCACTCCGCTGGAATGACAGCTATCATGAAACCATGCTGTGCTTCACGAACAACATCCCGCAACGTGATGGCGGCACGCATTTGGCCGGTTTCCGTCAGGCGCTGACGCGCGTGGTGGCGAAGGTGGCGGAAGGCATCGCCAAGAAGGAAAAAGTTGCACTCACCGGCGAAGACATGCGCGAAGGCCTGACCGCCGTGCTTTCGGTGAAAGTGCCCGATCCGAAATTCAGCAGCCAGACCAAGGAAAAACTCGTATCATCCGAAGTGCAGCCGGTGGTGCAGGTGGCTTGCGCCGATGCGCTTTCCCATTGGTTTGAAACCCACCCGAAGGAGACCAAGGATCTGGTCGGCAAGATCCTGGATGCGGCGACAGCGCGTGAAGCGGCGCGCAAGGCGCGCGAACTGACGCGCCGCAAGGGCGTGCTTGATGTATCATCGCTGCCAGGCAAGCTCGCGGATTGTCAGGAACGTGACCCGACGAAATGCGAAATGTTCATTGTTGAGGGTGACAGCGCCGGCGGTTCGGCGAAACAAGGGCGCGACCGCGCCTTTCAGGCGATCTTGCCGCTGAAAGGCAAGATCCTGAATGTGGAGCGCGCGCGTTTCGACAAAATGCTCTCCAGCGCTGAAATTGGAACACTGATCACGGCGCTCGGCACCGGGATCGGGCGAGGTGAGCCATCGGAAGGTGGCTTTGATATCGGCAAGCTTCGCTATCACCGCATTGTCATCATGACCGATGCCGATGTGGATGGCAGCCATATCCGCACGCTATTGCTGACCTTCTTCTTCCGGCAAATGCCGGAATTGATCACCCGCGGGCATCTTTATATCGCGCAGCCGCCGCTCTATCGCGCCAAGCGCGGGCAGGAAGAACGCTATTTGAAGGATGATCGCGCGCTGGAAGATTACCTGCTGGAAAAGGCGCAAAGCGCCGCCAGCCTGCGCCTGCCCGATGGCCGCGACCTGACCGGCGATGCCTTCCAGGCGGAACTTGACTTCCATCGCCAGGCGACCGCGCGCATCCGCCGCCTGGCCGGCGCAGTGCCGGCGGATATTATCGAACAGGCAGCAATCACGGGCGCGCTTTCCATGGAAAGCGATCGTGCGCTGGCCGCCGCGCAAGCCCTGGCCGCGCGGCTGGATGTGCTGGCGCCAGCTTCTGAACGCGGCTGGGTGGCGACCACGGGCGATAATGGCCTGACGCTTGCGCGCACTGTGCGCGGTGTTGGCGAACGCCATATGCTGGATGCCACGGCGCTCCGCAGTGCCGAAGCGCGCTGGCTGGATGAACGGCGCGAAAGGCTGGCCGCGGATTTCCTGGGTGGCGCGGTGTTGTCGCTTGATGGTGCGGAAACCCAGGTGGTTGGGCCGCTTGCGCTATTCGAAAAACTGATCGCGCAAGGCCGCAAGGGGCTTTCCTTCCAGCGCTTCAAGGGCCTGGGTGAGATGAATCCCGATCAGCTCTGGAAGACCACGCTTGACCCCGCGATCCGCACGCTGCTCCGCGTGCGGGTTGAGGATGTTGAGGACGCGGAACAGGTCTTCTCCACCCTGATGGGTGATCTCGTGGAACCGCGCCGCGACTTTATTGTCGGGAATGCCTTGAAGGTTGCCAATCTGGACGTGTGATTGGCAGCCAGCGCGCGGATTACGCCATCCCACCCCGCGCCGACACCGGCCAAAGGCATTCCACCCGCCCCTTGCGCACGCCGACATACCAATCATAGCGATCCACCGTCGGGTCGCAGTGGCCAGGCACCAGGCGCAGCTTTTCGCCGAGCGCCGGCGCGCTGCCATCTTCGATCACCAGCTTGCCATGTTCATCCGATGCGCCGGCATAGCGCAGCCCCGGGCGTTGCCAAACTTGCGGCATGCCGGAATCAACCGAAACGCCCTTATGCCCGCAATCCACCACGGCAATGCCCGCACCCGCCGTGCTCATCACCTGGGACAGCACAAAAAGCGATTGGCGGAAGGGCGGCGCATCCTCATTCGCGGCGTAATCCGCATCCATGAAGCAATAGGACCCCGCCTGGATTTCGGTATAGACGCCACTCGCCGCTTCATGCCGGAAGGTGCCGGTGCCGGCCCCGCCGACAATCGGGCATTCCAATCCGCGTTGGCGGAGTTGTTCCACCGTGCGCCTGGAACGCGCCACAGCCTCCCCAATCGCAGCCGCGCGTTCTTCCGGCGCGCGCTTGTGCTGCGCTGAACCGTGATAGGCCTGCAAGCCGCCGAAACGCAGATGCCGGCTGACGGCGATGCGTTCCGCCAGCGCCACAGCAGGCGGGCCATGTTCTACCCCGCCGCGCGCCATGCCGACATCAATTTCAACCAGTACCGGCAGGCGCACACCGGCCGCTTCGGCGGCGGCTTCAATCAGCGCGATTTGCGCCGCGTCATCCACACAGACCGCGACTTCGGCGATGCGTGAAAGGGCTGCAAGCCGCGCCAATTTGCGCGGGCTGACAACCTGATTGGTCACCAGAATATCGGGAATGCCACCCCAGGCGAGTGCTTCTGCCTCGGCCACTTTTTGCACGCATTGGCCAACCGCACCGCGCGCCATTTGCTGTTTGGCGATGACGCTGGATTTGTGGGTTTTCGCATGCGCCCGCAGCTTGGCCCCGGTGGGCGCCAGCAGCGCGGCCATGGTATCCAGGTTGTGTTCAAAAGCATCCAGGTCAATCACCAGCGCGGGGGTATCAATATCTTCTTCGCGCATGCCGGGTTCGGCGGGCGGGTGTTGCAGCATGGGGCATCCTCCGTGACTTAAAACTATCATAGCCCTGCCGATGCGCCGCGCGCCAATCCCCGCTAAACCAAATCCATGAGTAATGATGTTGATGTGCTGGTGGTGGGGGCCGGGGTGGCCGGCATTGCCGCTGCCCGCGCCTTGCGCGCGCGGGCCCTTTCCTGCCTGATACTGGAAGCAAAGGACCGCATCGGTGGCCGCGCCTATACCGATGCAACCGGCTTTGACCATGGTGCATCCTGGCTGCACCAAGCGAATGACAATCCGCTGACCGCTTTTGCTGAAGCGCTTGGTTTTGAGACAGTGGATCACGATAAGCTGCGCCAGCGCCTGCTGTTTACCGAAGGCCGCTTCGCCACCACCGCTGAACGCAGGGCCTTCATGGCGGCTGAGGATCATTTCTGGCGCGTGATCGAAGCCGCTGTTGCTGATGGTGCGCCAGATCGCCCAGCATCCGATGCCGCGCCACAAGGCGGGCGCTTCGATGCGCTGGTGGCGCATTGGGAAGGGGCGCAGATTTGCGCCGCTGAGCTTTCGCGCATGAGCCTGCATGATTTCGCCGCGACAGCATTAGATGGCCCGAATCTTTTGCTCCGCCATGGCCTTGGCACGTTGGTCGCGCGCCTGGCTGAAGGGCTGCCGATCCGGCTGAATGCACCAGTGTCGCAACTCGATTGGGGCGGCAAACACGTTGATGCCAGCGGCACCTTCGGGCGTATCTGCGCACGCACCGCCATCATCACGGTTTCAACCGGCGTGCTGGCGCAGGGCGGCATTGCCTTCACGCCCGACCTGCCCACTGAAAAACATGCTGCGATCAACGCTTTGCCGCTTGGCTTGCTGAACAAGCTTGCCTTCCCCATCGCACCTGGCACCCTGCCGGAATTTGAGCCATTTGCGAGCCTCAGGCGCGATATCGCCGCGCCAGGGGATCGGCCCATTTCCTGGATATCGCGCCCCTTTGGCGCGCCAGTGCTGCTGGCTTTCATCGGCGGGTCCTTGGCATGGGAACTCTCCCGCGCTGGCAGGCAAGCAACTGAAGCGCATGTGCGCGGCGAATTCACCCGCGTCTTCGGTACCGTAGCCGCCGCCGCACTCGGCCCGCCCACCATCACCGATTGGGGTGGGGACCCGTATTTCCTTGGCAGCTATAGCCACGCCATCCCCGGCGCGCAGGCAGCGCGACGGGCATTGGCGGAACCGCTTGCTGATGGCCGGCTGATCTTCGCCGGCGAGGCCTGCCATCCGCGCTTCGCCGCCACGGTTGCGGGCGCTTGGCTGAGTGGCGAAGCGGCGGCCCGCGCTTGCCTGGCAGCTTGAAGGCGGGCGCGGCGCGCACCAACGGCATTGGGTTCGCGGTTAATGCGCCACACGTCAAAGCCGGCATCATGTAATGCCGCGTCCGGCTATGCGCCGAGCCTCCCGGTAGATCATCCAGCCCCTGCCTGCCAGCCGAACGCGCCATTGGGGCCAATGGCCAGCACGCGCGGTCTATGCCGGTTCAGAAAGCGTCGCACGCGGGCCTCGCGTGCTTCCGGCAGGCCCAAAATGGCCGGCGCTTCCAGAATGGGCGCGGCCTCGGCCTCTGCATGGCTGGTCGGGGCCAGGCCATCCTAGCCAGCCCCGCTTGCCCTGGCCGCGGGCGAGGGGCATACCGACGCCATATTTTGCACTCGCCAAGGGAAAGAACATGCGCGTCAAAGATGTGAAGAAGGTTGTGCTCGCCTATTCCGGCGGGCTGGATACCAGCGTTATCCTGAAATGGCTGCAAACCACCTATAAATGCGAAGTCATCACCTTCACCGCTGATCTTGGCCAGGGTGAGGAATTGGGCCCGGCGCGCGACAAGGCGCTGCTGCTTGGCATCAAGCCGGAAAACATCTTCATGGATGACCTGCGTGAAGAATTCATCCGCGATTTTGTCTTCCCCATGTTCCGCGCCAATGCCCTTTATGAAGGCATGTATCTGCTGGGCACTTCCATCGCCCGCCCGCTGATCGCCAAGCGCCAGATCGAAATCGCCGAAGCCATGGGGGCTGATGCGGTGGCGCATGGCGCAACCGGCAAGGGCAATGACCAGGTGCGGTTTGAACTCAGCTATTACGCGCTGAAGCCGGATGTGAAGGTGATCGCCCCCTGGCGCGAATGGGACCTGACAAGCCGCACGCGCCTGATCCAATTTGCCGAGGAACACCAGATCCCCATCGCCAAGGATAAGCGCGGCGAGGCACCCTTCAGCGTGGACGCCAACCTCCTGCACAGCAGCAGCGAAGGCAAAATCCTAGAAGAACCCTGGGATGCGCCGGATGAAATGGTCTGGCAGCGCACCATCAGCCCGATGGATGCGCCGGACCGCGCGACCGAAATCACCATTGAATTCGAACGTGGCGATGCGGTTGGCATCAATGGTGAACGTCTGTCACCCGCAACCTTGCTCACGCGCTTGAATGCACTCGGCAAGGAAAACGGCATTGGCCGGCTGGATTTGGTGGAAAACCGCTTTGTCGGCATGAAATCCCGTGGCTGTTATGAAACGCCCGGCGGCACCATTCTTTATGTCGCGCATCGTGCCATGGAAAGCATCACGCTGGACCGCGAAGCGGCGCATCTTAAAGACAGCCTGATGCCGCGCTATGCCGAAATCATCTACAACGGCTTCTGGTTCGCGCCTGAGCGGCGCATGCTGCAAGCCATGATTGATGAAAGCCAAAAGAGCGTGTCAGGCACGGTGCGGCTCAAGCTCTATAAGGGCAATACCATCGTCACCGGGCGGCAATCGCCCAATAGCCTCTATTCCATGAAGCATGTGACGTTTGAAGATGACCAGGGCGCCTATGACCAGTTTGATGCGCTAGGCTTCATCAAGCTGAATGCGTTGCGCCTGCGCCTTGGCGCCATGGCCGGCCGCAAGGGCGGGCAGTTGTAAAGCCCTTCCAAGTCAAGTTGACCTGCACAAAAAAGCCCAGGAGGCAGCGCCTCCTGGGCTTTTCATTTGGGCGGCAGTGGCCGCCCAAATAAGCTCAGCTATGTGCAAGCATCGCGAGCAGCAGCAGCGCCACGATGTTGGTGATCTTGATCATGGGGTTCACCGCCGGGCCCGCCGTATCCTTATACGGGTCGCCAACAGTGTCGCCGGTCACGGCAGCCTTATGGGCTTCAGAACCCTTGCCGCCATGGTGACCATCTTCAATGTACTTCTTCGCATTATCCCATGCGCCACCACCGGTGGTCATGGAAACCGCCACGAAGAAGCCGGTCACGATCACACCCAGCAGCATCGCGCCCAGCGCTTCAAAGGCCGCAGCCTTCCCGGCGATGGCATTGATGCCGAAATACACCACCAGCGGGGATAGCACCGGCAGCATGGACGGGATGATCATTTCCTTGATCGCCGACTTGGTCAGCATATCCACCGCGCGGCCGTAATCCGGCTTGTCGGTGCCCTGCATGATGCCCGGCTTTTCCTTGAATTGGCGGCGCACTTCTTCCACCACGCTCATTGCCGCGCGGCCCACCGCTGTCATCGCCATGCCGCCGAACAGATAAGGCAGCAAGCCGCCGAACAGCAGGCCAACCACAACGTATGGGCTGGAAAGAGAGAAGGTCAGGGTGCCAACGCCCTGGAAATACGGGTACTGCGCCGCATTCTGCACGAAGTAGTTCAGATCCTGCGTATAGGCAGCAAACAGCACCAGCGCGCCAAGACCGGCCGAACCAATGGCATAGCCCTTGGTCACTGCCTTGGTCGTATTGCCAACGGCGTCCAGCGCATCGGTGGTCTGGCGGATTTCCTTGGGCAGGCCAGCCATTTCGGCAATGCCGCCCGCGTTATCCGTGACCGGGCCGAAAGCATCCAGCGCCACCACCACACCGGCCAGCGCCAGCATGGTCGTCACCGCAATGGCAATGCCGTAAAGCCCCGCCAGCGCATAGGTGATCAAGACGCCCGCGATGATGATCAAGGCCGGCACCGCAGTGCTTTCCATGGAAATCGCAAGGCCGCGGATGACGTTTGTGCCATGGCCCGTGACCGAGCTTTCGGCAATTGCCTGCACCGGGCGGAAGCCTGTGCCGGTGTAGTATTCCGTGATCCAGACAATCAGCCCGGTCACCGCCAGCCCGACCACGCCGCAAAGGAACAGGTCGAAGGAGGTGAAGCTGCTGCCCGCTGCTGTCATCTTGTCAAAGCCAAAGACCAGATAGGTCAGCGGCAGCAGCACAATCAAGGACAAGATGCCCGTCACGATGAAGCCGCGATACATGGCCCCCATGATGGAATTATTCGCCGGCAGCTTCACGAAATAGGTGCCGATGATGGAGGTCACGACGCACACCGCCCCAATCGCGAGCGGATAGATCATGCCGCGCACCATATTGCCCGCATCGGTGAAGGCGATTGCCGCCAACACCATGGTCGCGACCATGGTCACCGCATAGGTCTCAAACAAGTCAGCCGCCATGCCGGCGCAATCGCCAACATTGTCGCCCACATTGTCGGCGATGGTCGCGGGGTTACGGGGGTCATCCTCAGGGATGCCGGCTTCAACCTTGCCCACCATGTCGCCGCCCACATCCGCACCCTTGGTGAAGATGCCGCCGCCCAGGCGCGCAAAAATCGAAATCAGCGAAGCGCCGAAGCCAAGCGCCACCAGCGCATCAATCACCATGCGGCTATTGGGCGCATTGCCGCCAAACACCGTGAGGATAAAGAAGTAAACCGCCACGCCCAGCAGCGCGAGGCCCGCCACCAGCATCCCCGTAATGGCGCCGGATTTGAAGGCAACATCAAGGCCGGCGGTAAGGGATTGCGTGGAAGCCTGCGCGGTCCGCAAATTGGCGCGCACGGAAACATTCATGCCGATGAAGCCTGCCACGCCGGACAGGATGGCGCCGACGGCAAAGCCAATGGCCACCGTAAAGCCCAGCCGCCAGGCAACAAGCGCGAAAAGCACCACGCCCACAATGGCGATGGTGCCGTATTGCCGCTTCAGATAGGCGGATGCGCCTTCCTGAATGGCGAGAGCAATTTCCTGCATCCGCGGCGTACCGGGATCGCGTGACAGCACATCCTTGGCCGTGAGCACACCATAGGCGATGGACAACGCCCCGAGCGCGATCACCAGGATCAGCGATAAGGTCAACAAAGCTCAGACTCCCCCTTCGTGGCGCGGAACGGGCCGCCGCGCGCCGGTATGGCGACCGGCGCGGGGTATCCACGCCGGACTCGTTGAACTTTCCTTAGAAGGGGAGAAGAAAGGGCGCAACGGGGGGAGGGGGCCTGACCCCTAAAACCTTAACCCCCGGCTGGCCATTCAGGCGGTTTTGGCCCGTTCAATGGCTTCCCGGATCAGCCGCCGGGCTTCCTCGGCATCGCCCCAGCCGATGAATTTCACCCATTTGCCGGGTTCCAGATCCTTATAATGCTCAAAGAAATGCTGGATTTGCTCAATGGTGATCTTGGGCAGGTCCGTGTGGTTCTGCACATGGACATAGCGCTGGGTCAGCTTGGTGGATGGCACGGCGATGATCTTTTCATCCCCCCCGCCATCATCTTCCATCTTCATCACGCCAACGGGGCGCACATTCAACACCGCACCGGGCACGATGGGCCGCGTATTGGCGACAAGCACATCAATCGGGTCGCCATCTTCGGAAAGTGTGTGCGGCACAAAGCCGTAATTCCCCGGATAGCGCATAGGGGTGTGCAGGAAGCGATCCACGAAAAGCGTGCCTGCGGCCTTGTCCATCTCATATTTGATGGGCTCGCCGCCGATCGGGACTTCAATGATCACATTCACATCATTCGGCGGGTCATTGCCGATGGGAATGGCATCTATGCGCATGAGGTCTCTCCAGGGGCGGCGGGGCGGCCACTGCGACCGCGCGAAAGCCCTTTCGGGGCCGGATACGACCGCGCGGGCCAATAATGCAAGCATGTTCCGGCTTGCCAGCAACCGCGCCGCCCCGCAGGCTGGTAAGATGACCCTTTCCGACCGCGCCGCTTTTGCCGCCGCCGCCGCCCATCATGCGCCAGGGGTTGTTGCACTCACCCAGCGCCTGACCGCCATTGCCTCCCCCAACCCGCCAGGGGATGTGCGGGCGGTGGCTGAGGAAGCCGCCAAGATGCTCCGCGCCCTGGCGCCAGCGGCTGAGATTTCGCTCCATGCGACAGACCCCCAGGTGACCAACCTGGTTGCACGCATCAAAGGCGCTGGGCCGGGCCGCCTGCTGGCCTATAATGGCCATCTGGATACCTATCCGGTGAATGAGGCTTTGCCCTGGACCGTGCCGCCGCTAGGCGGCCTTGTTCGCGATGGCCGGCTTTATGGGCGCGGTGTCGCCGATATGAAGGGCGGCATTGCCGCTTCCATGCTGGCCTTCGCCCTGCTGGCCGAATACCGCCATGCCTGGCCGGGGGAGGCACTGCTGACGCTGGCGGGCGATGAGGAGAGCATGGGCCCGCTCGGCACCAAATGGCTGCTGGACAATGTGCCGGGCCTGGCGCAGGCGGATGGCGTGATCATCGGCGATGCCGGCAGCCCGCGTGTGCTGCGCTTTGGCGAAAAGGGCTTTGTCTGGATCGAGATTGAGGCCGCGGGCCGCGCCTCCCACGGTGCGCATGTGCATTTGGGCGACAACGCCATTGACCGACTGCGCGCTGCCCTGGATGCGGTGGCGGCGCTGCGCAGCCTGGCGCCGGAAGCGCCGCCTGCGGTCACCGCCGCCATCGCCGCCGCGCGCGGAATCAGTGAAGCGCTGTCAGGTGCCGGGGAAGCCGCGGTGCTTGGCAGTGTCACCGTGAATATCGGGCGGATCGAAGGCGGTGCCTCGCCCAATCTGGTGCCGGCCTCGGCGCGGGCGGCCTGCGATATCCGCCTGCCGGTGGGTGTGCCTAGCGCGCGGTTGCTGGGCGTGCTGCATCAGGCTTTGGATGCGCTGCCCGGCATTACCTGGCGCGTGCTGCGCTGTTTTGAACCCAACCACACTGACCCAGCCTTGCCCATTGTGCGCCATGTGCATCAAGTGGCCGAAGAAGTGCTGCAAGAAGCCGTGGCCGTGAATATGCGCGTCGGCGGTTCCGATGCGCGCTGGTTTCGCATGGCGGGCCTGCCGACCGTGGTTTATGGCCCAACGCCACACAACATGGGCGGCGCGGATGAATGGGTTTCGGTCGCGGAATTGGAAGCCATCGCCCAGGTCCATGCCCTGGCGGGGTTTGATTTCCTGAGCGCGGAGCATGCCGCATGATGAACCTGCTCGCCGAAATCCTGGCCTTCAGCCTTTTTGCCTTTTGGCTGCTGTTTTTTTTGGTGCAGTGGCTGGCCCAGGCGCTGGGTGCCTGGCTTGGCCGCCGCCATACGGCGCGCGGCGCCGCACCGGCGGAAGGAGTTAGCGTGGTGGTGGGCGGTATGCTCGGCCTGCTCGCCTTCGTGTTGGCGCTCACACTTTCCTTCGCCACCACACGTTTTGAAGAACGCCGCCAGGGCACGCTGATGGAAGCCAATGCGATTGGGACCGCCTGGCTGCGCGCCAAGGCAATAGGCCATCCGCGCGGCGAGGAATTGGCCAAGCTTTTCGAAGAATACACCAAGGTCCGCGCCGATTTCATCACGGCGCCGCTGGACCGCGATGTGGTGCGCAGCATCAATGACCGGACTTCAGCACTACAAAACCGCATTTGGGACCATGTCACCGCTATTGTGCGCGAAAGGCCGGATGCGATTTCATCTTCCCTGATGGCCGCCACGAATGAGGTGTTTGACAGTTCAACCGCCGAACGCTTCGCGTTCAATCAAAGCATGCCGGTGCAAATGGTCTGGCTGCTGATGGGCATTGCAGTGCTGAGCATTGGTGCACTCGGCTATCAATTGGGGCTGCGCGGGCTTTCCCTCCCGATTCTGTCGCTATTGCTGATTGGCATGTGGACTTCGGTGATTGTGGTCATCCTGGACCTAAGCGCGCCGCGTATCGGCAGCATGCGCTCCAGCGCTGCCGCCTATTATTGGACGCTGGATGGCTTCAACCCGGGCTCAGCGCCGGTCCGAAGATAGGCCGGCACCTCGCCCAGGGCAGGCACCCGTGATAGGGGCAGGTGCATGAGTTCCGCCACCGACACCCAAAGCCCCATGCCTGCCCGGCGCCGCAGCCCGGCCTGGGCCTGGGGGTCATTTCTTGTGGCGCTGGCGATGGCGACACCGATCCTGGCCGTGCTGGTAACCGCCGCTGCCCCGGGCGGCGAGGTCTGGCAGCATATTGCGGCAACCACGCTGCCCGGCATGCTGGCCAGTTCCGCGCTTTTGGCCCTGCTGGTGGCGCTGATGGCAGGCAGCGCAGGTGCCGTCACGGCTTGGCTGGTGGTGGCTTGTGAGTTTCGCGGCCGGCGCTTTCTGGAAGTGGCGCTGCTGCTGCCGATTGCCATGCCCGCCTATCTTTGCGGCTATGTCTATACGTGGCTTTTGGATGTCGCGGGGCCGGTGCAAAGCACGCTCCGCACCGCGACCGGGCTTTCCTTCGGGCAATACTGGTTCCCGGAAATCCGCAGCCTGCCTGGCGTGGCGCTCATGCTTTCGATGGTGCTGTATCCTTATGTTTATATGCTCTGCCGCGCGGCCTTCTTGCAGCAAAGCGTGTGCCTGATCGAAGCATCGCGCACCTTGGGCCATGGGCTGGCGCGGAGTTTTTTGCATGTCGCGCTGCCGCTCGCGCGCCCGGCCTTGGCGGCGGGCATTGCGCTGGCCTTGATGGAAACCCTCGCTGATTTCGGCACGGTGCAGCATTTCGCGGTAAGAACCTTCACGACCGGCATTTATGAGGCCTGGTTCGGCATGGATAACCGCCCGGCAGCCGCGCAGCTTGCCGTGGCTTTGCTTGGCTGTGTTGGCCTTTTGCTGGGGCTGGAGCATTTCTCGCGCGGCGGGCGGCGCTTTCACCCAACCACGACACGCCACCCGGCGCTTCGCCCCGTGCGGCTTTCCGGCTGGCGGGAAGCGATGGTGCTGCTTGCTTGCGCGCTGCCGTTGCTGATTGGTTTTGTCATTCCGGCTGGTGCGTTGTTGTGGCTATTGGCGCAAGCCGGTGATCCCTTCAGCCCCGGGCGCTATCTGCCCTATGCGCGCAATTCCCTGGTGCTGTCCGGCATCACGGCCTCGCTTGCGGTGCTGCTCGCCGCCGGCATGGCCTGGGCGGCGCGGCTTTACCCATCGCCCGCGCGCAGCATTGCCAATCGGGTGGCATCGCTTGGCTATGCGCTGCCGGGTTCGGTGATTGCGGTGGGCGTGCTGGTGCCTTTCGGCTTGTTCGATAATGCGCTCGATTCCTGGCTGCGCGCGCGGTTTGGCGTTTCATCCGGGCTTTTGCTGTCTGGCACCATGGTGGCGCTGGTATTTGCCTATTTGGTGCGGTTCTTGGCGGTGGCGCTCTCCACCGTTGAATCAGGCCTCGCGCGGCTCAAGCCATCCTATACGGATGCGGCGCGGGTTTTGGGCCGGCGGCCCGGTCAGGCGGTGCGCGAAGTGGAAGTGCCGCTGGCGCGTGGCGCGCTGCTGACCGCGGGGCTTTTGGTCTTTGTGGACACCATGAAGGAATTGCCCGCGACGTTGATCGTGCGGCCCTTTGACCTCGATACGCTCGCGGTGCGTGTCTATAATCTGGCGTCCGATGAAAGATTGGCCGAGGCGTCGACCGCGGCCGTCCTGATTGTGCTGGTGGGGCTGCTGCCGGTGGCCGCCCTTACGCGGATGATGCGACGCGACTAATTTCTTTAGCGCCAGCCGGCGCGCTGCATGATCCGCAACGCCTCCGGCGCCAGCGCGCCATAGCGTTGCGCATTCAATTGATCGGCACGGAAGCTGCCAAGTGCGGTCAGCGCCGGATGCGCTGCAATGCCCGGCACCACCGGATATTCGAAATTGCCATTGGCAAACAATTCCTGCGCGCGCTGGCTGCTGAGGTATTCAATGAAGCGGAGCGCGGTTGTCTTGTTCGAAGAAGACCGCACCACACCAGCGCCCGAGACATTCACATGCGTGCCGCGATCCCAGGGCGCCTGATTGGGGAAAATCACGCCAATTCGATCATAAAGCGCCTTTTCCTGAGCAGTGGATGAGGCACCGAACCGCGCCAGGTAATAGGTATTGGCGACTGCCATGCGCCCCACGCCGGCGGCCACCGCCTGGAATTGTGGCGTGTCACCGCCCTGCGGTGGGCGGGCCATATTCGCGACAACGCCGCGCGCCCAGGCTTCCGCCGCTTCCGCCCCATTGGCCAAAAGAATGCTGGCCATGAGGGAGGTATTGTAAGGATGTGCCGCCGCGCGGATCAGCACCTGCCCACGCTGCGCCGGCAAAGCCAAATCCTCATACCGCGCAACACCTTCCGGCATGCCGCGCTGGCGGTCATACATGATCACGCGCGCGCGGCTGGAAAGCCCATACCATTGCCCGTCCGCGGCGCGCAGATGCGCCGGGATGCGCGCTTCCAGAATCTCGCTCCGCGTTTCGGCGAGAATGCCGGCATCCACCGCGCGCGCGAGCTTCGCAGCATCCACCGTAATCAGCACATCGGCGGGGCTATTCGCCCCTTCTGATTGAATGCGCGCGATCAATTGGTCCGCATCACCTTCAATCAGGCGGATGCGAATGTCGGTCTCTGCCGTGAAACCCTCATATAGCGCACGATCCGTATCGTAATGGCGCGATGAATAGAGATTGAGCGCGCGTTCCTGCGCCGCCACCAGCGCAGGCGCGGTCAGTGGCGCGGCAAAGGACAAGGCAAGCAGGGAACGGCGGCGCATGAGGTAAACCTTTCGGCGCGAGAGGTGATGTCGCGATGGGCCCGAATCAAGCGAGCCCTGCGTGAAGTCTAGCCACGCCCTGCAGCCGCTTGCCATGCAAGGCAGGCGGGGCAGCCCTTCGCGAAAGCCGCTTGAAGCTCGGGCAAACCCCGCTTGTTACCGACTCCCGTTACACTACCCCTGCAAGCCGCGGAGAAACTTCGCCCGCGCACCGCCGCCTGCCATGAGGAAGGCGTGATCAGACCCGGACAACAGGAAACGCGCGCCAAGGGCGATGTAATCCGGCGCGACCTTTTCATCATAAACGCCGCCCATGCCCATGACCTTGCCATGCGCCTTGCAGGCCGCCGCCACCTTGGCATAGGCCGCGCGCACATCGGGGTGACCGATCTGCCCCGCAATGCCCATGGAAGCCGTCAGGTCCGAGGTTCCGATCATGAGGCAATCCACCCCCGGCACGGCGGCGATTGAATCGGCATTCGCGACCGCTTCGGGCGTTTCGATCATGACGGTGACCATGATCTGTTCATTCAATTCCTTCTGCGCCGCGGCGGTATCGGAAACCTGGAAGGCATATTGCGCCGGCGGGCCGCCCCAGGAACGCTCACCGAGTGGCGGATAGCGGAAGGCGCGCACCACATCACGGGCCTCATCGGCATTATCAATATGCGGCACCACCACGCCCATGGCGCCATTATCCAGGCAGCGCGTGCCTTCAAACAGCGCATCCTTGCAGCAGCGCACAATGGGTGTGACGCCCTGCGAAAGCGCGGCCATGGCCATGCGCGTCGCGTCATCCACGCTCATTGCGCCATGTTCCATGTCAATGAACAGCCAATCAAAGCCCGATGCCGCGGCAATCATGCCAACAGCGGGTGTGCGCAAATGATGCACGCCAAAGCCAAGGGCGAGTTCACCCTTTTCCAGGCGACGGCGCGCGTAATTCGGAGCGATAGGCATGGTGTTTCCCCTGTGAAAGTGATGTGAGTTGAAGCCTGATCAGGCCGCGCCACCAGGCGCGAGCTTGTCTTGCGTTTTTGTATCGAAATCACGCGCGTCATGGCGTTCATGCAATTGTTCGGATGGATCGCCCGTGACGCGGTTCACCATGCGTCCGCGTTTGACGGCGGGACGGGCAAAGATCGCCTCGGCCCAGCGCTGCACATGCTTGTATTCATGCACGGCCAGGAATTCCGCTGCTCCATACAGGTATCCGCGCACCAGCCCGCCATACCAGGGCCAAACGGCGATATCGGCGATGGTATAGTCATCCCCACCCAGATAGGCGCTTTCTGCCAGCCGCCGGTCCAGCACATCCAATTGCCGTTTGGTTTCCATAGTGAAGCGGTCAATCGCGTATTCGATCTTCACCGGCGCATAGGCGTAGAAATGGCCAAAACCACCGCCAAGATAGGGCGCGCTACCCATTTGCCAGAACAGCCAGGAAAGGCATTCGGCACGCAGCGCTGGGTCTTGCGGCAGGAAGGCGCCGAATTTTTCCGCGAGGTGCACCAGAATGGCACCGCTTTCGAAAACGCGAATGGGCTTCGGCCCGCTCCGATCCAACAACGCGGGGATTTTCGAATTCGGATTCACCGCGACAAAGCCGCTGCCGAATTGCTGGCCCTCACCAATGCGGATCAGCCAGGCATCGTATTCCGCGCCTGCGTAGCCCAGCGCCAAAAGCTCCTCCAGCAGGATTGTCACCTTCTGGCCATTGGGCGTGCCGAGCGAATAAAGCTGCATCGGGTGGCGGCCCACAGGCAATTCCTTGTCATGCGTCGGGCCGGCGATGGGGCGGTTGATATTGGCAAAGCGCCCGCCATTGGCCTTGTTCCAGGTCCAGACCTTGGGGGGCGTGTAATCGCTGGTGCTGCTCATGCGGAGGCTCCTGATCGGTTGGGCCGAGGCTGGCGCGATTGGCCGCAGCGCGCAAGGCTGGTATCGCGGGGCGATCAGACCGGGGGCGACATGACCATCACCATCCATGGCATCAAGAATTGCGACACCATGAAAAAGGCGCGCACCTGGCTGGAAGCCGAGGGCATCGCCCATGATTTCCATGACTACAAGACCGCCGGCATCAGCGCGGCCAAGCTGCAAGCCTGGGTCGGCAAGGCGGGGTGGGAGGCGCTATTGAACCGCGCCGGCACCACCTTCCGCAAATTGCCCGAGGATCAGAAGCAAGGGCTGGATGAAGCCCGCGCGGTCGCGCTGATGCTGGCGCAGCCCAGCATGATCAAGCGCCCGGTGCTGACCAAGGGTGGTGCGCTGCTGATCGGCTTTGATCCCGCGCGTTACGCTGTCTTATTGAAGACCTGACTCCCGCTGCCTCAAATTCACCACGAGCAACCCATATCCTAATCTAGTTACGTCAGTAAAAAGGATGCCGGGTGGCCGCTGAGGGGATCAATTTCCAGGCCTATAGCGATGCGCTGGTCGTGCTCGGCACGGCGGGCGTGATCGTGCCGCTGTTGCGCCGCGTTGGTGTCAGCCCGGTGCTTGGCTATCTCGGTGCCGGGGCGGTGCTGGGGCCTCTTGCGCTTGGGTCCTTCATCAATGAATACCCGCTGCTTTATTGGTTCACGGTGATTGACGCGAAAAGCGTCACCGCGATTGCCGAGCTTGGCGTGGTCTTTCTGCTATTCCTGATTGGGCTTGAACTTTCCTTTGAGCGTCTGAAGGCGATGCGCCGGCTGGTGCTGGGCCTTGGCGGACTGCAAATGGCGATCAGCTTTGTTGCGATCAGCCTGATTGCCTTGGCCTTCGGCCTGACACCCCAGATTGCGGCGGTGCTGGCGGCCTGCTTGGCACTTTCTTCCACGGCGATTGTGTTGGAATTGCTGGCGCAGCAGGAAAGGCTGCTCACCAGCGGCGGCCGCGCCAGTTTTTCCGTGCTGCTCGCGCAGGATGTGGCGGTGGTGCCCATATTGCTCTTCATCGGTATCCTGGGCGCCAAGGGCGGCGGTTCCGTGCTGCTCAGCATCGCCACCGCTTTGGGGCAGGCGCTGCTGGTGCTGGCGGTGATTGTGCTGGTCGGGCGCGTGGTGCTCCGGCCGCTTTTCCGTCTGGTGGGTGGGCAGCGTTCGGAGGAACTCTTCATCGCTGCCGTGCTGTTCGTCATTGTCGCGACCGGCATCATGGCGGCCAAGGCTGGGCTTTCCATGGCGATTGGCGCCTTTTTTGCCGGGTTGTTGCTGGCCGAAACCGAATATCGCCGCGCGGTGCAAGCCGCGATTGAACCCTTCAAAGGCCTGCTACTGGGCATTTTCTTCTTCAGCGTGGGCATGAGCATTGATTTCCGGGAAGTGGCGAAGGAACCGGTGCTGCTGCTGGGGCTGGCTTTCGGCTTGGTGTTGCTCAAGGCTGGCATTGTCTATGGGCTGGCGCGCTATTTCGCGCTGACGCCGGC
>Ga0194133_10000585_pt1 | contig 71443 bp, 58 predicted proteins | sample TA2KigOf40mmetaG_FD_155448 | JGI IMG/M metagenome (GOLD analysis project Ga0194133, IMG submission 155448) | Freshwater microbial communities from Lake Tanganyika, Tanzania - TA2015055 Kigoma Offshore 40m | ecosystem: Environmental > Aquatic > Freshwater > Lake | place: Tanzania: Lake... | reverse complement strand
AGCGGCGGCAGCCCGTCCCTCACGGCCTTGCGAATAAGTTCCAAGTGCCCCTCGTGCAGCGCACCCATTGTGGGCACGAATCCGCATCCCTTGAACGCCGCGAGCCCTTCTGTGGAGTCAACGATTTCCATGCTGTGGAGTTGCCGAGCGTTCGATGGGGGCTACAATTGGACTCAGTTGAGAATCAGTCTCAATTGACGGAGCGGAGCGCGTTCGGCGGTCCCTTCCGAGAAGAGATTTTCCACCATGCAACTCACGCAGCAAATCTACCTCGACAACGCAGCAACCACCCCGTGTGATCCCCGCGTGGTGGAGGCGATGCTTCCCTATTTCACCGAAAAGTTCGGTAACGCCGGCTCGCGCAACCACCGCTTCGGCTGGGACGCCGAAGACGCCATCGAACTTGCGCGCGAGCACGCTGCAAAGGTGATCGGCGCAAACGCCAAGGAAGTCATCTTTACCTCGGGCTCCACCGAGTCGAACAACCTTGCCATCAAGGGCGCTGCAGAGATGTACGCGCGCGCCCCCAAGGGCCAGTCGGGTCGCGGTCACATCGTGACGGTTGCGCATGAACACAAGGCCGTGCTCGATCCCATCCGCCGCCTCATGCGCGAAGGCTTCGAAGCCACATTCATTACGCCGCCCGCCGATGGCGTCATCACCGTTGACCATGTCCGCGAGGCGCTCCGCCCAGACACGATCCTCGTGAGCGTGATGTGGGCGAACAACGAACTCGGCACCATCAACGAGGTACCGCAGATCGGTCGCCTCTGCCACGAACGCGAAATCATCCTCCACACCGACGCCACGCAATGGGTGGGCAAGATGCCGACCGCCGTTGAAACGGACTGCATCGATCTGCTGTCGTGGAGCGGTCACAAGATGTACGGCCCGAAGGGCGTGGGCGGTCTTTATGTGCGCCGCCGCAAGCCGCGTGTGCGGCTCGAATCGCTCGTGGACGGCGGCGGCCAAGAGCGCGGCATGCGTTCAGGCACACAGAATGTCACGGGCATCGTCGGGTTCGGCAAGGCCTGCGAGATCGCGCTCGCCGAGATGGACAAGGACCGGGCGCACCTGCAGCCGCTGCGCGATCGACTTGAACGCGAACTGACGTCGCGCCTGGAAGTCTGTCAGGTGAACGGTCATCCGACCAAGCGTCTGCCGCACATCTCGAACATCTCCTTCGGCTTCGTGGAAGGCGAGAGCCTCATGATGGGCGTGCGCGACATCGCGTGTTCGAGTGGCAGCGCATGCACAAGCGCGAGCCTCGAGCCGTCGTATGTGCTGAAGAGCCTCGGCATCGGCGATGACCTGGCACACTCATCGCTCCGCCTCTCGTTTGGGCGGTGGACCACCGCGAAGGATGTGGACGCGGCGATCGGACTGATTGAACGTGCTGTCAACCATCTTCGGTCGATGAGCCCGCTCTTCGACCTGCACAAGGAAGGTGTGGACCTTTCCAAGATTGTTTGGCAGAGCCACTAAAGCGAAAGACAACCCAAGACCTCATCAGGAAATCAATATGGCATACAGCGACAAAGTCGTGGATCACTATGAGAAGCCTCGCAACGTGGGCAGCTTCGGTACTTCCAAGGAAGTGGCCGCCCGCAAGGACATCGGCGTCGGCATCGTCGGCGCGCCCGAGTGCGGCGATGTCATGCAGCTCCAGATTCGCGTGAGCGATTCTGGAGTCATCGAGGATGCAAAGTTCAAGTGCTTTGGCTGCGGCTCGGCGATCGCCAGCTCATCGCTCGCGACGGAGTGGATCAAAGGCAAGAAGGTGGATGAGGCGCTCACGATCCGCAACACGCAGATCGTGGAGGAACTCAGTCTGCCCCCAGTGAAGATCCACTGCAGCGTGCTCGCGGAGGATTCGATTCGCAGCGCGATCGAGGACTGGAAGCGCAAGAGCGGCAACACTGCTGCCACGACCGATGCGGCTCCAACTGCCTCCACCGTCACGGCTCACTGATTCACCCAGCACAAACGATTGATTGACTGACCTAACTTTCCGAGAACAAGCGAGAACACCATGCCACTGAATGTCACTGAGACAGCCGCCCGAGAGATCGACACCATCATCCGCCAGCAGGGGCTCGACGCCTCGAAGATCCGCCTCCGCGTCGGCGTGAAGGGCGGCGGCTGCTCAGGCTTTTCGTACATCCTCGACCTCACCGAGGTTCAGAAGGAGACCGACGAGTGCTGGGACTACACCTACACGCGCCGCGCTCAGACCGCAGAGCAGGGCAGCAGCGAGTCGGCAGGCGGAGGAGCCGCCACGGCGGTCGCGACAGCAGCATCGGGCGGCGAACCCTTCACGGTGCATGTCATCTGCGATCCGAAGTCGTACCTCTATCTCAACGGCACGACGATCGACTTCAAGGACGAGCTGATGGGCCGCGGGTTTGTGTTCAACAACCCCAATGCGACCAACACCTGCGGCTGCGGCAGCAGCTTCAGCGCTTGACGAACTCTGCTGTTTCCGCGCGCGGCGCGATGAGCGCCGCCGTCTGTTGGATCGCCTGACCGCTCGCCTCGGCAAGCGGTAGGGGGCTGACCCCCGACCCGACCGCGCGCTTCATCCACAAGTCGGGCGTGAATCGCCCGATCGATGTGATGCGCCTCGTCTCCGCCGCGATGTCCTTGCCGCGCATGAACGAACGGATCTGATGGCTCATCACATGCCCGATCGTGTAGTCCGCCAGGTAGAGCGGATGGGCGATCATGTGCTGATACGCCGCGAGGAGATGGTTCTGATCTGCGCCGAAATCCCGCTGATAAAAGCGTTTCCAGAGACGGTCAGCGATCGCGAGCACCTCTGTGCGCAGCGCGGCGGCGTCCGCGTGCGGATTCGCATAGAGCCAGCGCCACGCGTGCAGTTCGAGCAGGCTCGGGCCCGCGATCTGGCATGCAGAAAGCATCGTCTGGATGCTGTCGATGGCGAAGGCGCGGTCGGCGGCAGAGCCGTCGTCCATGCCGAGCACGCGCTTGCCAAGCGATTGGTAGAGGAACGCAAACGCCTCCGTGCACGCGGTATTCGGCACGTTGCGCAGCGCGGGCCGCGGAACGAAGAAGGTGGAGCAGAGTTGCTCGAGGTTGTGCCCGAGTTCGTGCATCGCCGTATCGAAGCCGTCCCAGCCGAGCCGATCCTTCAGCCGGCTCGTGCGCAGCCACGCGCCGTACTCGGGCAGCCGCGGACGCATCGCGTGACCTGAGCCGCGCGCAATCTCCACCCGAATGCGCGAGCCCAAGAAGTCTGCATCGTCCGCAGAGAAACCAAGTCCGCGAAGGACTTGCGGCAGGGCGTGTTCAAACGCCTTCTCGTCGGGGAAGCGCGCCGTGACCGCCGCATCAAGTTCGCTAGCCGAGCGCGCCTCCGCAACATCATCGAAATAGATATCGAATGGCTCGAGATCGCGCCCGAGCCGCGCCCGCAGGAACGCGGCAAGATCGACGCGCGCAGGATGATCGAGCAGATCCGTCAGCAATTGCTCCACTTCATGTTCGCTCATCTCGCGCGCGAGTTCGAACTTGCGTGCGATGGCGGTCGGATGTTCTGGGTGATGCGCATCGAACTCCTGCGCCAGATGAAACTGCTCGATCCAGTGCTCGTACCGCGCGAGGCCGACCGCATCCGTACCGATGGGTGAGCCGCCGAGCGTTCCCGCCTGCGGATCCCAGTCGCGCGAATCGCTGCGATTCATCACCGCCAGCGGAACGCCGCCGTCGATGGCTCGTCCCAGCACCGCGGCGAGTGCGCGCTGGCGCGGCAAACCGGTGGCATCGTTGTACTGCGCCTTGATCTCCTCGCGCACGAGCCAGTGCGTCAACAGTGTGCGGTCGGGTGCGTACCAGCGCTTACCCGAGGAATCCACGAGCGTGCCAACGGGAATGTGATGGCGAGCCACCCACTGGCTAGCGGCGTGCCCCACATGCCGCGCGCGGTCCGCAAGCGCAGCGGGAATGCGCGCATCGAAGGACTGCGCGATCCGCACCGCAGCCCAGTGTCCATGATCCCACGTCGGTCCATCGCGCAGCATCGTGGCGAGCGTTTCGCGCGGCAGATTCAGCAGCGCAAGGAACGCCAGCTTCTGGCGGTACATCTGCTCCGCAAGGTCGGGAGCCGGATCGAATGTCGCGAGCATGTCATCGACACCGGCGAACTCGTCGCCCGCCAGATCACTGTGGCGGCGCAGCGTTCGGCGCATCTCGTACAGGTGTCCGTGCACTTGCTCGAGCGCAGACTCAAGACGTTCCACCAGTCGGTCGAGATCGCTGCCCGCGGGCACGAAGCGGTCCGTGCAGAAGGACTGAAACTGAGCGGGCGTTCCATCGCACTCCTGCCAGCGCGCCGCAACCTGTCGCACGCCGCGTTCGATGCGACTTCGTTCGCCGTCGCCGTGCCGCTTCACGAGGTCCGTCACGACTGCCGCTGATTCCGCGCTGAGATGTTCCATCGCATCATTGTCGCGGGGCGGGGCATCCGCGACAACCGCGCTATTCTCCCCTCATGCACAGTGCCACTCGACTCTCGCTCTGCGTGCGCACGATCCCGGCACTGCTTGCCATCGTGTTGTCGCTCCCTCTTGCGGTTGTTGCCCAATCATGCCAAACCCCGGAGCAGGGCAGATTCTCACAACTTCGCAAGGGCATGCAGGACTGGGAGGTGATGACGCTGCTGGGCAAGCCGTCGTCGAAGACGCCCGCGGTGACGGGGAAGGACGGCAAGGTCGTTTCGCCCGCATCGTGGAACTACGGCGACAACCTGTCCACGCTCGCGTCGGGAACGATGTTCAAGGACCAGCCGCCCCCCGAAAATGTCTGGTCGGTCTTTTTCGGACCCGACGGGCGCGTCAGTGGATGGCGCACGCCAACCTGGGAAAAGTGAACGCAGGCACGCCAGCGAATGGCGAGCTCCGAGCTGGAGAAAGTGAACGCAGCCGCGTCAGACGGCAGCGGCCATCTTCTGAGCCTTCTTGCGCGCGTCCTCGAGATTGCCGACGTACATGAACGAGCTCTCGGGCAGATCGTCCGCTTCGCCGGCGCAGAGGCGCTCGAAGCTGTCGATCGTGTCCTCGAGCGTGCAGGTCACGCCTGGCAGTCCTGTGAACACTTCCGCGACATAGAACGGCTGTGAGAGGAAGCGCTCGATCTTGCGCGCACGCGAGACGGTGAGCTTGTCCTCTTCCGACAGTTCATCGACGCCGAGGATGGCGATGATGTCCTGCAGATCCTTGTACCGCTGCAAGATGCCCTGCACACGGCGCGCGATGCGGTAGTGGCGATCACCCACGACCTGCGGATCGAGAATGCGGCTCGTCGACGCGATCGGATCGACGGCGGGGTAGATGCCCTTCTCGGCGATACGGCGTTCCAAGTTGATGAACGCATCGAGATGGCTGAAGGTGGTGGCGGGCGCAGGATCGGTGTAATCGTCAGCAGGCACGTAGATCGCCTGCACGGAGGTGATGGCGCCCTGACGCGTGGAAGTGATGCGTTCCTGCATCGCACCCATCTCGGTCGAGAGCGTCGGCTGATAGCCCACGGCGCTCGGCATTCGTCCAAGCAGCGCGCTCACTTCCGACCCCGCCTGCGTGAAGCGGAACACGTTGTCCACGAACAGCAGCGTCTCCTTGCCTGACTTGTCTCGGAAATTCTCGGCCATGGTGAGCGCGGACAGTCCCACGCGAAGACGCGCGCCTGGCGGCTCGTTCATCTGGCCGAACACCATCGCGACCTTGTCGAGCACGTGGCACTTCTTGCCGCTCGCGTCGAAGTACTCGGCCTCCTGCATTTCGCGCCAGAGATCGTTTCCTTCGCGGGTTCGTTCACCGACGCCGGCGAACACCGAGTAGCCACCGAAGTTTCGCGCGATACGCGCAATCATTTCCTGGATGACGACGGTCTTGCCGACGCCTGCGCCGCCGAAGAGGCCGATCTTGCCACCGCGCACGAACGGGCAGAGGAGATCGATCACCTTGATGCCTGTGGCGAGCACTTCGGTCTTGGGGTTGAGGTCGGTGAGATTCGGTGCAAGGCGGTGAATCGGCGCTCGTTCGGTCGTATTGACGGGCCCGCGCTCATCGACGGGTTGACCGAGCAGGTTGAACACTCGTCCGAGGACTGCTTCACCCACGGGGACGCTGACGGGTGCCCCCGTGTTGATGCATGCGTCGCCGCGGCGAAGTCCGTCCGTCGATGCGAGCGCCACGCAGCGGACCACGCCGCCACCAAGATGCTTGGCCACTTCACCCACGAGCGTCGACTTCACTCCACGCAGCGTGAAGTCGATGGTCACGGCGTTGTAGATCTCGGGCATCGCATTTTCGGAAAAGCGAGCGTCGAAGGTCGATCCGATCACTTGGGTGACAACGCCAGTATTGGAAGTAGACATGTTGTTCGAAGGGGTTTTGAGGCTTGATCTCGGCAACTTCTTGGGGGTTTGGGAGGATATCCGCAGTGCGCCGCTGCGTCCATGAAGGGGGGGCTTGCCGAGAGCGGACTACGCGAGCCGAAGACCGCCGTGCGAGCGCTGCATCAAATCGGGCGCAGGAAGCATGGTCACAAGCAGTTGAACCCCTTGCGACCCCGCGATGGCCTCCCATGGCGGCGATTCCGCGGGAATGACGATGGTTCCACCAGCGCGCAGTGGCTGGGCGAGCGTAGGAATGCGAACTTCACCGTCGAGAACGGTCCAAGAAATCGGCACACCTGCGGTGCCATGTTCGATCGTGGTGCCTGCGCGAACCGACCAGCGTTCCACGTCGAAGTAGTCCGTGCGAACGAGCCCGGTGATCGCGATCCGCTCGCCTGCAAGCGCGGGATGGTGCGGTGGCGCATCCAGCAGATCAATCTGCTGTTCATCGCCGAGCAGAATGCACTCGATCGCCTGCTCGATGTGCAGCGGACGCGCAGGGTCGTTGCGCCCCCAGTCCCACACGCGGAAGGTGGTGTCGCTTGGCGTCTGTACTTCAGCCACAAGCGTGCCCGCACCCAGCGCGTGGCAGATACCAGAGGGCAGCCAGAAGCAGTCCCCAACGCGCGCAGGGACCTTGATCATCGCATCGAGCAGCGTGTCGTCGAGGATTTTGCGGCGCAGCGCATCGCGGTCGATCGATGGATCGATGCCGCGGTAGATGACCGCGCCAGGTTCAGCATCGAGCACCAGCCACATCTCACTCTTCATGTGCGTGTCCGGATTTCGGTGCGCGTAGGCGGCATCGGGATGAACCTGTACGGAGAGATTTTCAGCCGCGTCAAGCAGTTTCACGAGCAGCGGAAAATATCCATCGCCCGCAGACCCGGTCTTCGCATGCCCCATCAGATTGCGTTTCAGCGGCGGAGCCGAAAGGAGATCCGACAGGCAGTTGCCCTCATGCGGACCCGCAGCAATGCGGCTCTTGCCATCGAGGATCGTTGGCGGAAGATCGGCAAGCAGCCACGCCTCGCCGATGCTGCCACGCGCCTGCGCATGCTTGTAAGCGATTGCGGGCGGATCGCCAGCGGCAAGCCATTTCCCCAGTCGATCCCCGCCCCACACTCGATGACGAAAAACGGGATTCAGCAGAAGCGGGGGGATCATGTGGCAATACTTTGCCTAGATCACCATGCCAGTGATCGTTCCCTCGAACACGAGCTTTTCGCCCACAACGCCTTGCGCTTTGCTGATGAAGCGTCGGCGATTGAATTCGATCTCTTCGGAGAGCAGCAGGAGGTGATCGCCGGGAACAACCTGACCGCGGAAAACCACATCAGTGCAGCGGGTAAAGCCAAGGAACCCATGCGCTCTTCCGAGCCTTGTATGGAGAAGGCTGCACATCTGAGCCGCGGCCTCAATCATCAGCACTCCGGGGAAGATCGGTCGCCCGGGAATGTGCCCCTCCACCCAGAACTCATCGTCGCGGATGGCACGCACCCCGAGTGCAGCGGTTCCGTTCGCATGGATCCAGATGACCCGATCGATCATCCGCATATGCCCAGTCTGCGGCAGATACTTATCGACCTCTTTCTTATCGCAAACTGTCGCGCGGAGGTCGATCTGGTCGATGGGAAAAAGGAGTTCGGCAGCCATTTCGTGCTTCTGGAACTGCAACAAGATAGCAATCCGTTATCATTTTGGCACTCTAAGGAGGAATTGACCATGATCATGAACAGTTATGAGGAACTCTTGCGCATCGTGAACGCTGCCCGAGAGGACATCGAAAAGGCTCACGGTGGCAATCGAGCGGCCGGAACGCGCGCACGCAAGCACATGCAGACGGTGCGCGCAGCTGCACAAGAGGTCCGCAAGGCGATCCTTGCCGGGCGTGAGCAGCCCCCGGCGGCCTGAATCTGCCGAGATCGCTGGACGGGAGTCCTGCCGTGCGCAGGCCCGTTCGAAGCGTCGGTTTAGAGGGGTTGATGGGGTTTCGCTGAAATCGTTTTTGCATCGGCTGTGGCGGCCACGGTGTGGCCGTGCTGCTTCATAGCCTCACGCCTATGCAGTCAGCGGATTCCAAATTTGCAGCGGAAGTTCAGGCGTTGCTCGATCAGGGCTACGCGCAACGTGCGCTCGAGGTCGCCGAACGCTGGTGCGGCAAGTCGCGCCATCAGGTGGGGGCATGGCTGGCGCGGGCGAGTGCGAATTCGAGACTTGGACGGCTTGATGCCGCCGACCGCAATCTGGAAGTGGCTGCTCGGCTTGCTCCAAAGGATGATCGAGTGGTCTTTCTCAGTGGGCTGTCGGATCAGCAGCTTGCTCGGTTCGATGCATCCATCACGCGCTTGCGCCCGCTCACCCAACGGTTTGGTCCGTATGCGACGGAGGCATGGATGGGTCTTGTCGACAGCCTTTGGATCGCGGGTCGTCACGCTGAGCTCGCCGAAGAAGTCGCGCGAACGGGTCCGTGGAAATCAGATCCCCGCCATGCGCTGTATGCAGCGCGCAGCATCTTCGGCACGGACCCCGCTCGCGCCGTGTCGGAACTGGCCAAGGTTGCGCAGTCTCCGGTCGCACCGATCGTGAAGCGCATCGCCGGCTTCGATGCAGTTCGTCTTCTGGATCGTCTGGGCAGATATCGCGAGGCCTTCGATCTCGCACAGAAGACGCACGCAGAAACGGGCTTGCCATTTGATTTGGACGCATTCCTGCAGCCCGTGCTCGATGAAGGACAGCGTGCGGCGGCCCGGTCATCGCACATGCAGTCAGTCCCGGCAGTGGATGGACTTGCCATGTTCATCGCGGTTCCGCGCAGCGGAACGACCCTGCTGGAGCAGATGCTGGATGCCCATCCACACATCAGTGGCATCGGTGAGTACAACGGCCTTCGCTTCATCGGGGAGGCGCTGCAGTCGCTCGGTTGTGGGGGACGTTCCACGCATCACCTCGAGAGCCAGGATGCGCTTCGCCTGCAGGGCGAGTACTTGACGGATGCACGTCGCCGACAGCGCGCGGGTTCGAAGTGGATGGTCGACAAGAACCTGTGCGCGTGGCGCTTCATTCCGGAACTTGCTGCAGTGTTGCCGGGTACACGCTGTCTGCATGTGGTGCGCGACCCGCGCGATACCGCAATCAGCATTCTGCTGTCGTACTTTCAGCCACACACGGATGGTTGGACCGCATCGCTCCATTCGATTCGGCGTGTCTTGGAGTCGGTCGACAGCGTGCTGCCAGATGCGCTTGCTTCACACGGTCTTGAACATGTGACGATCGCGTATGAGCGGCTTGTCGAGGATCCTTCCGGCGAAGCGAATCGCTGCTTGAAGATGCTCGGACTTGATTTGGCAGAGGCTGTGCTTCGACCGGAAGCAAATCCTCGCGGTGTGTTCACGCTGAGCCATGCGCAGGTGCGGGCGCCGATCAATACCTCTGCGGTTGGTCGTTGGCAGAACTATGCCTGGGCATTCGGAGCAGACTGGGATTCACTCGCTGCGCGACACGACGCGCGCCGCACAGCCAAGTGATCATCGGCCTGGCGTCCTCAGACGCCGCGGCGCATGGCGAGGATGTCCTTCGCGATGGGCAGCATCCGCTTGAATGCCGGATGTTCGCAGGAGTGCATCAGTTCGTAGAGCGCACTGATGGCGCCCGTCGGCGTGCTGCCGACGCGCTCCATTCGACGAAAAGCGGGCTCGATCTGATCGGGCTGCCCGGCGGAGATCGCATCGGTCGCATGGAACGCTTGCAGGCCGCTCGCGCAGCAGTCCAGCACGGTTTGCAAGACGCACACGTGCGCTTCAATGCCGCACACGATGATCGATGTGCGCCGTGCCGCACGAAGGGCGGATACGACGTCCGGCGTGAGGGCTGAAAAGGCCATCTTCTCAAAGACGGGTGCGCCCGCCGGCAGCACTTGGGAAATCGCCGCACAGGTATGCCCGAGTCCGCGCACATACTGTTCGGTCACGATCACGGGCATTTCCAAGAGTGTGCAGCCCTGAATAAGTCCGCGCACGGAAGCGATCATCGCATCGTGAGCATGAATGGTTGGCAGCAGCCGATCCTGGATGTCGACCACCAACAGCGCCGTCGTGCTTGGGTGCATGCGCAGGAGTGGCATCGTCAGACTCGGAGTGCTGGCGTGTCGGCGATGTCGGCCTTGTAACGAGCGCGAATGGGCGCTGCAATCTCGGCGAGGAAGAGGTCCACTTGCTCCGAGGATCGCCCTACGAAACGCTCCGGCTGCAGCAGTGCGGTCAAATCGATGCCGCGAAATGCCGCATCCGTCGAGAGCCGCGCCACGAGGTCGTTTGGCGAACCAGTCGCCTTCATGTGAGCGGCCGTCGCCTGTGCATGATGTCGAATCGCTTCGTGCGCCTGCTGGCGATCCCCGCCGCGCGCCACGGCGGCAAGGATGAACTCCTCCGTGGCAAGGAAGGGGAGCTCTGCTTCGATCCGGCGCGCACACTGCAGTGGATGCACAACGAGCCCGCCGCACACATCTGCCATCACTTCGAGCGCTCCATCGAGTGCCAAGAATGCTTCTGGAATCGATAGGCGTCTATTGGCGGAATCATCGAGCGTGCGTTCCAGCCATTGTGTGGCGGCAGTATCGAGCGCATTCTGCGGCATACAGATGACGAAGCGTGCAAGCCCGGTCGCGCGCTCGCAGCGCATGGGATTGCGCTTGTAGGGCATCGCACTCGATCCGATCTGTTCGCTCTCGAATGGCTCATCGACTTCGCGAAGATTGCAAAGCAGGCGGATGTCATTCGCACACTTGTGCACGGCTGCAGCGGCGGCGGCGAGCGACGAGAGCATCTGCGCATCCCAGAGGCGCGGATAGGTCTGCGTGGTGAGAGGCCACGTCGCGGCCGCGTCACCCGCAAGGAGTGCAGTGAAACGTCGCTCCAGCGCGTCGACTTTGTTTCGGTCGCCACCGCAGAGCGACAGAAACGATGCCTGCGTGCCCGTGGCGCCACGCAGCCCGCGCAGACGCAGGCTTGCCAGGCGCTGCTCGATGTCCTGCAGTGCCGTCGTGAAGTCCTGTGCCCATTGTGCCGCACGGCGACCCATGGTGAGAGGCTGTGCAGGCTGATAGTGGGTGAATCCGAGCACAGGCAGATCGCGGTGCTTCGCCGCGAACGTCGCGAGTCGATCGATCACTCGCGCAAGACGACCGGCGATCAGCCGAAGTGCATCGCGCTGCAGAAGTGCATCGGCGTTACACACGATGTCCTGGCTTGTGGCCCCCAAGTGGATGATGGCGCGCGCCGCGGGCGCCTGATCCGCAAGCGCGTGGACATGCGCCATCACATCATGGCGCAAACGCTGCTCATGGCGTGCAGCCGCCGCCATGTCAACGCGTTCAACTTGGGCGCGGATTGCGTCCACTTGTTCGCGTGTGACGCCGAGTCCCAGCTCCGACTGCGCCTGCGCCAGCGCAAGCCAGACGCGGCGCCAGGTTGTGAAGCGGCGATGCTCGCTCCAGATGCCGCGCATCGCTGCGGTTGCGTTTCGCGTCTCAAGCGGTGATCGGTAGCCGAGCTCTGGTTCCGCTGCGCTCATGACCGAAGCGTATCGGAGGGGCGGGTGGCAGGTGGGTGTGACGGCGGAGTCGCTCCCGCAGTGGCTGTGCTCTTGGCCCCTCCGATGCGGAGTTCCGTTCCTGCACGCAGACGCGCGATATTCGCGCGGTGCTTCCAGATCACGAGCGCAGCGAGCAGGGTGACGGCGATCAGGAGTGGCAGAAACTCGGCGGTTTGCATCGGGTCACTGCCCGGCCACGCGCGCGCTCGCACGAGCAGCAGCACAGGCAGCGCAAGCGCGGCGAGCATTGATGCGGCGGAGACATATCTCGTCACCTTCACGATCACGATCCAAACCGCCAGCGCGCCCAGAGCCGGGAAAGTCATCAGCGGCCACATTGCCAGCAGTGCTCCAAAGCTCGTCGCGACTCCTTTGCCTCCCTTGAACGCCACCCACGGCGAGTAGATGTGGCCGAGAATGGCGGCAATGCCGGTCAGGGGCATCAGAAGTCCCGTCCGCTGCGCATCGGGCACTTGGTCCCCGAGCAGAGAACCCGCGAGCATCACCGGCAGCACGCCTTTCAGCGCGTCCAGCACGAAGCACAGGTAGCCGAATGGTCGCCCAAGGACACGACCGACATTCGTGGCGCCGATGTTGCGCGATCCATGTTCGCGCACATCCACCCCCTTGAGTCGACCGATGAGAAGTCCAAATGGAACGCTGCCGGCTGCGAATCCTGCAAGCGGCGCGATGATCCAGGGCCACGCGGTCACGCTGCGATCCTACTTCCGAGTGTGCGCGGCATGGAGCAGCGACTCCACCGCCGTCCATGCATCCGCCACTGGGATGCGCGTGATTGCGCAGCGGAGTGGATGGTCGTTCGCGATGAGTCCATCCTCAAGGAATGGATCAGCGGTCATGATGCGCTCTCGCGGGTAGTCCGTGGGTGTCCAGCGACAATCAGTCGGGCCAAAAAACGAAAGCGTGGGCGTTCCAAATGCCGCTGCAACGTGGCGCGGCCCCGTGTCATTGGTGACGAGCAGTGCTGCGCGCTGCAGCAGGGCCTTCAGCGCACCGAGCGTGACACCGCGCGCGACGAGATCGATGCAGCCTGTCCGCGCTGCGATGAGCGCGCACAGATCCGCCTCCGTCGGTGATCCGTTCACGGCGATGAGCGGTGCCGTGCCCGTTGGCGCATGACGTATCAGCCGCTGCGCGAGTTCGATGAATCGCTCGGCTGGCCAACGCTTGTCTGCGCGGTTTGCACCTGGGTTGAGGATGATGAGCGGCTGCGCTGGATCGTGCGGGTGACCAATGAGGCGGTCTGCCTCGCTCGACTCTGCGCTTGTCACGGCAAGTTGCGGGACACACACCGAAGGTCTCGTTCCGGTCCACCATGCGGCCAGATCGCCGTACATCGCTGCGGTATTCATGATGTCACGGTTGCGCGCCACGCGATCGGTCAGCAGGAGTCCGCGCAGATCCGATGCGAAGCCGACTCGCCGTGGTATGCGACAGAGTGCGGTGAAGAGCGCGCTGCGGAATGAGTTCGGCAGGAGCAGTGCCACCTGCGGTCGGTGCGCGCGGATTCGCGCGCGGAGTTCGCGAGCAGTCATGCGAAGGGATCCACCCTCGAATGCGCTCACAAATGGCACACCTTCGATGAGTGGACGGAGATTCGGTCGACCAAGGAGGGCAATGGTTGCACGCGGATGATGCGATGCAATGTGGGCAATGGCGGGAGTGGCCATGCAGACATCGCCCACCCAAGAAGGCAGCACGATCAGCAGCCGCTCCAGCGACGGGGGCATATGAGCAGATGGCGAAGCTGCGGATGCGTCGGTGGTGATCATTCGCCAGCCCAGAGCGACGGCAGTCCGCGCGACGCGGCCCACAGATTGGTGTTGCGTCGCAGTTCCGTCGCAAGACCGATGGCCACCACCTCGGGGCCCACCACTTCAAGATCCACTCCCCACGGCTCCACCTCGACGCGCAGCAGCGAAACACCCTCACGCTCGGCGATGGCAAGCGCCGTTGCAGTGATGAGTTCGCGGGTCGCGAGTGCGTTCAGCATGTCATTCTTGGCAAGCAAGCGCGTGTGGGTTGTCGACTCCCAGCGCGGAGTGCCATCCTTCCCGTCCGCACGGAGGATTCGATGGCCTGCGTGCAGCAGATCCGTCTCCACGAAATCGGCGCCGCTCGATGCGCGTACATCTGTCCCACTCTCGCCCGCACGAAGCAGTCGAATGGTGCGGCACTGTGCAGCGCGGCCGGCTTCGACATCACGCTCCTGATCGCCGATCATCCAACTGCGCGTGCAGTCGATGTCATGCCGCTTCGCACCCTCCAGCAGCATTCCAGGTGCCGGCTTCCGCCAGGGGTGTTCGCATCGATAGGCGTCGACCGTTCCCTGCGGATGAAAAGGGCAGGAGATCCAGTCGCGCACGAGCGGCTCCCTGCGTTTCCACTCGCACGCGTCTTCGAGCATCCGCGCCGTCCGTGCATGGACGGCATCCACATCCGACTCGCCATATGCGCCTCGTGCCACACCACCCTGATTGGTCACCACGATCAGCAGATAGCCCGCCTCCCGAAGCGCTCGCACACCCCACGCCGCGCCCGGCATCAGACGAACGAGCGAGGGGTCTCCGAGATCGCCGTCGTTGGCGATGATCGTGTTGTCTCGGTCGAGAAAGACGGCGCTCTGCACTGCCAAGAGGCTAGCGCAGCACTCGTCAGACGGTGGTCGACAGCCCTCGAGTGCCAAGGCGATGTACCTCGTGATCGCCAAAGGACGTGCCAAGCGCCCGAGCCGCGGTAATCAGCGAATGGTCCGTGGGAACAAGCCGCTGCGTCCCCGCCGACACGAGTAGATCGACGTCAGTGAAGACGTTGTTCTCACGGACGACCAACCTGCCGCGCGCGCCTCCCAGCAGGATCGCCAGCGCGTGGTAACCGAAGTTCGTGGCAAGGATTCGATCCGCGGCAATGGGCGCACCTCCGCGCAGCACATGGCCGAGCGCCGTTGTCCGAACATCCGCTTTCGTGCGTGCGCGGATGATCTCGGCTACTCGGTTCCCAATGCCGCCGAGCCGCACCGGGTCTGGGCTCGTGGGATCAAGCCGAGCGATGGTCTGTTGTCCACCCGCGGCCACTGCACCTTCCGCTACGACCACAATGGCGAAACCAGGTCCGCGGTTCATACGGCTGCCGATGAACTCCTCGATCGCATCTTCATGGAAGGGGATCTCGGGGATCAAAATCATGTCCGATCCGCTCGCCACACCGGCAGTGAGTGCAATCCATCCCGCATTCCGCCCCATCACTTCACAGACCATCACACGGTGATGACTATCCGCCGTGGAATGCAGTCGATCCAGTGCTTCGGTCGCGGTGTGGACGGCGGTGAGAAAACCGAAAGTGATCTCCGTGCCGAACAGATCGTTGTCGATCGTTTTTGGGATCCCGATGACATTGATGCCAGCCTCCACGAATGGAGCCGCACACTTCATCGAACCATCACCACCGATGACGATCAGAGCATCGATACGGTGCTTGCGAATATTGTCGATGCATGTTCCTGTGACATTCCGGAAGATCGGCGCGCCATCCGAGTCAAATCCAGAGCACCAACGTGCAGGATTGCAGCGGTTGTTGGTGCCGAGGATCGTTCCACCTCGAGTGAGGATGCCAGAGACATCGCGGAAAGTCAGCGGACGGATGCGATCCTCAATCAGCCCCTGAAATCCATCCTCAATGCCGAGCACTTCGATTCGGTACTGCAGGATGGCGGTCTTGGCGACCGCACGGATGACCGCATTCAAGCCGGGACAGTCGCCGCCACCAGTCAAGATGCCGATTCGGCGGATGGTTTCGGGGCTCATAGGTGGACCATGGAGGGCAGTGGGTGCAAGGGGGATTTGGGGAGCACTCCAATGTAGTGCAACAGCTCGCGCTCTGCGAGAGGGCGTACTCTCTTGCCATGCATATCGCCAGTCAGATATCGAAGATGAAGGAGTCCGCAACGCTTGCGGTCGGAGCGAAGGTGACGGCATTGAAGGCGAAGGGCGTGGATGTTGTCGGATTCGCCATGGGCGAGCCGGACTTTGACACGCCGCAGTCGATCAAGCAGCGCGCTGCGGATGCACTGATGGCGGGAATGACCAAGTATGCACCCACGCCCGGCGACAAGGCATCGCGTGAGGCGATTGCTGCAAAACTGCGCAGTGAGAATGGCATCGACTGCGCTGCCGAGCATGTCACCATTACCGTCGGTGCCAAGCATGCCATCTTCATGGCGCTTCAGGCGCTGATCGAGCCAGGTCGTGGAGACGAATTCATCCTTCCAACGCCCGCATGGGTCAGCTATCGCCCGCTCATCGAGTTGGCGGGTGGCGTGTGTGTCGAGGTGGCCGGTTCCGTGAAGAACGCCTTCCGAATCACGCCGCAGCAGTTGGAGGCGGCGATCACGCCACGCACGGTCGGACTTCTGTTGAATTCACCCAGCAATCCGTGTGGTGTGACCTATCCCGCGAGCGAACTTCGCTCACTCATCGATGTGGTGGCCACGCATCCGCGCATCAGCATCGTGTCTGATGAGATTTACGAGAAGCTGATCTTCTCGGAGATCGAGCCAGGGCTGACGCACTGGTCTCCGGCGAGCGATCCGCGTGTGGCGGGACGCACGGTCACCGTGAACGGCATGAGCAAGGCGTTCGCGATGACTGGGTGGCGCCTTGGATATCTCTGCGCCCCCGGCGATCAAGGACGCTTCATCCGGGAGATCATCAAGCTGCAGGGACAGATGACCAACTCCGTGCCGAGTTTCTTCCTGCCTGCTGTCGTGGAGGCATTGTCGGCGCGGGTCGCGCCTGAGGTGGAACGCATGCGCGCTGCATTCGCGGCGCGCGCAGGTCTGATCCATCGGCTCTTGTCGCACGTGCCAGGCCTTCAAGTACCGCGGTCGACAGGGGCGTTCTATGCATTTCCAAGCATCGCAGCATGGATTGGCAGCGTGACGCCCCTTGGTACTCGCATTGACTCAGCGCAGGCCTTCGCCGATGCGCTGCTCGCAGAGGGGCACGTCGCTGTCGTGCCGGGGGAAGACTTCGGGGAGTGTGCGCGCCACCATGTGCGACTTTCCTTTGCGTGCAGCGAAGCGCAGATCACCGAAGGCGTGCTGCGGCTCGATCGCTTCGTTCGTTCACTGCAAGGTGCGCACGCAGCCACTCACGCCAGTTGAGGCGCACGTCGGGACAGGACTGGCGGGGCAATCTTCAGGTGGCGCCGATTGTCACGGGCAGGGGCTGTGCACGCGGCTCATAGTTCGGGCTCAGCGCAATATTCAACGGACGACGGTGTCCCGATGGATCGCGTGGAATGCCCTCTTCATCGATGATGCGCTGAATCGCCATGATCCCCTCGATCAACATCTCGGGGCGGGGTGGGCAACCGGGGACATAGACATCCACGGGAATGAACTGATCGACCCCCTGCACGACGGCATAGGTATCGAACACGCCACCCGTCGATGCGCACGCGCCCATGGAGATGACCCACTTGGGTTCTGCCATCTGTGCATAGATGCGCTGGAGAACCGGCAGCGTCTTCACGCTGACGCGCCCAGCCACGATCATGAGATCCGCTTGACGCGGCGAGAAGCGCATCACCTCTGCGCCAAACCGCGCAAGATCGAAGCGTGAGCATGCGGTCGCCATCAGCTCGATTCCGCAGCACGCCGTCGCAAACGGCATCGGCCAGACACTGGACCGCCGCGCCCAGTTCACGACTCTCTGGAGGCTGGTGGTCAGCACGCTGTCGGACGGAAGTGCAGTCTCAAGTCCCATGGTGCAAGTGTAGGCGCTCTGGGACTCCCGCGGTCAAAGCAGGAGTCGTTCCAATTCAGCGGTCGACGTGGCGGTCGTGAACATGCGATCGACGCGCATGAGTCGAAAGAGTTCCGCAAGTTGAACGTTCATGCCTGAGATCACAGGGCGCAATCCCGCTTCGCTGCCTCGATTGGCAAGCGTGACGCACAGGCCCAGCGCCATGCTCGACAGCGCCTGGCAGCGGGAGAGATCGATGACCATGCACTTGCCACGCGGGGTGGCATCGATTGCCTTGCACCCCTCTTCCGCAATGATCGCCGCCGCCCGCGCATCGATGGCGTTCGACTCAAAGCGGATGATGGTGTGCCGATTTCGCTGTTGGACCGTCACGACTCCATTCGTCTGAGATGTGGGAGGAATGGGATTCACTGTGTGGTCCGCACCCATTGTGCGGGTAATCCATTGTCTTTGCAATCCGTCCGGCATGCAAATGTGCGGTTTCCAACAGTTTCGAGTTGCGCCGCGCGCAGCGATCCGAGCATTTCCCCGCACGCACCCCTTCCGCTCGACATCGTTGCATCGAAGCCGATGCGCAGCACATCCGCAACGCACACCTGATCCGCCGATCGAGCGGGAACCACTTGCCCGGTCTCCGGGATCAGCAGCACCAACTGATTCGCCTTGAGCAATCCGCACAACTGATGGATGGCGGCAGACTCGACGGCAAGTTCGTCCATCAAGGAATCGAATGTGGCGGGCTCTCCACTTTGATGGCGATGACAAATGTGTTCCATGGCACTGACCACGAGTGCGGGATCGAATGCGCGGAGCGGATGCGCTGACTCGCTCCGGACGCGGTCGTTACTGAGCAGCGCGTTCAGCAGCGAACTGACCTGCAGCCCAAACAAAATGATCAGCCACATCGCATACACCCAGAACATGAAAAGCGGTACAAGACCGAGCGAGCCATACAGCCGATTTCCTGAGAACGCCCGTTCCATGTAGATGGCGAGGAACTTGCGTCCGAGTTCGATGCCCACGGCAGCCACGAGTGCGCCGGCCAAGAGCGTTTTCCATCGCATTCGCACAGTCGGCATGACTCCATACGCCAGGAGCAGCACGGCCAGCAGGAGGACGAATCCGAGCACAGGACGCACGTAGCCGTATGCGGCGGGGAATGTGGGTTGTCCGTCAATGACGCGCTTCAGTTTGCCATCGACAAACGGCAGCGCGGCAAGAAGGATGGGGCCGAGCGTGAGCATTGTCCAGTACACGAGCAGCCGTCGATGCCAAGGACGATTGCTCAGCGCACGACAGACGATGTTGAAGGTCTTTTCGATTGCGACGATCAGCCAGATCGCGGAGAACAGCACGATGCCAAGACCGATGAAGCCGAGTGCAGAGAGGTCCACCGTGCCCGAAACGCGTACCAACTCTTCCATCCATGCACTCACGGATTGCTGCTCTGCGCTCATGCCATCTTTGGCGACCGTCACGCCAATCTCATCCAAGCCAGCCATCGCTGCCATCGATGTCACGAGTTTTGGAAAGTCGTCCCCCGTCAGTGCGCGAACAAGTAGCGTCGCGACGAACAGCACAGGGATCATGCCAAAGAGTGTTCGAAACGAAAGGGCGGCCGCCATATCTGGCGCGCGTACTTCACTCAGGTGCCGAGCGCAGTAGCGGGCGATGGCCCAGCCACGACTTGAAGTGCGAACAAGATTCATGTCCACCGTTCAATCCTAACGGTTGCCAGATGTGTTGACCGCGGGATTGGCTTGGTGTTGCGCAGCATGGTCGAAGACCCTGCGTGCGCGCATTCCCATCATGGGCGTGTCGAGCGGTGCTGCACTGCCCAAAGAGGGCCACTGACAGACGATGTCGTCCGTCCACGGTCCACTGCTCGTGAACGGATCCACGCCGCCAAGCAGCAGCAGACTGAGTGACCGCGCCGCGCGGTGATCGGGGTGATAGGTGTTCGGTCCCGACTCGCCTTGACGGTAGGGACCAGCAGCGCTGAAGTGGTCGTGGCCGCCAAAGTCGACGAGCACCGCGAGGGCACTTTGCGCAGCGGATCCCTGTACGAGCGCACCACCTCGATAGGAGTCGTTGCCGCCTGCATCGATCAGTATGCCGACCGCCTCATCCCAGGCTGCGCCCTGTGCCGCGCTGATGGTCGACCAGTACGTGTCGTCACCGGTGAGATCAATCAAAGTGCCTGCAGCCTGATGACAGCCGAACCCCTGCGAGTAGTGGCTGCCGCGGTAGAGATCGTTGCCTGTCGTGTCACAGAGCACACCAAGCCCCAGCCAGTACGAACCGCCCTGCGAAAACTCATCCGCTTCATAGCGGTCATCGCCGCCCATGTTCAGGAGCGCACCGATGCCGCCGGGCAGAAGCCTGCGTGCGCCGACTGCCATGCCCTGCGAAAAACTCAGCGTGATGCCAGGAACTGCATCCGCGCCGCCCGTCAAGCCACGACTGTGGTGCAGGTCATTTCCCGCGCTGTCGATCAGGAGCCCAATGCCGACGGGTCCGCCCAGACCTTGGGAAAATCCCCGGTCGAGATACACATCACGGCCCGCATCATCGAAAAGGAATCCTGCGCCGCAAAGTCCTGCCCCAAGCGACCACTGTCCACAGTCGTACACGTCGTCACCCGCGCGGTCCATGAGCAGTCCGACGCCGAGCCACCCGCATCCGCCGCCGAGACGCCCACCTGAGTACCGATCATTGCCAGCAACATCGAGCACGAGCGACATCCCGCGCCACGCGCCAGCCGGACCTTGTTCGGAGCTCCCTTCGTACTGGTCATTACCCGCCAAGTCGATGATGGCCTGATTGCCCTCGCGAATCGTTCCCCAGACATAGCGATCGTTGCCGCCTGAATCGAACACGCCCGCGAGACGGGACATGTCGTAGCGATTGTCACCGAGTCCACCGACCACGATCCAACCAATGCCTGGAAGTTCCTGTGCCGTGAACACGGCGCCTTCGATGGCAGCGGCGATTTCGGGCGGAACAGGCTCCGCTTCCTCCTTATTCCAATCGGCTGTGACGCCGAACTCCGCATCGGCGTGGACGAGTGTGCGTGCGATGGCCCACATCAAGCCATTCTCGCCGCGCAGTCGTGTCCCGAGCTGCTCCGATGCGGCGCGCAGCGCCGTGCGCGTTTCGCCCGATGGACTGATCTCGGTGCGGAGCATGCGGGCGATCGATTCCAACTCGTCGATGCTCGGGCGGTCGCGGAGCGAATCCTCAAGCAGAAGCCGCGGAGGGTTCAACAAGAAATCCATCGCATAGATCGCGCCCTGCGCGCTCGGGACGGGAACGGAACCTTGTGGCGGCGAAAGCAGACTGGCATCGAGTTGCCATGCTCGGCAGACAAAATCCGCCGCGCGGCGCATCGGTGAAGCGTGATGCGTTGGATCGGAAGGGGGTACGAACGGCAGCAGCATCTCTGCGGATACGTTTGCCAAATGGCCAGGCTTCGCGGCGATTTCGTGCATGGGAGCGCATAGACGGTCATCGGCGTTCTTTTGCAGGGCATCCTGTACGCGAAGTTCCGTGGCCCGCGCTTCCGCGGCGAGCCCGCGGTCGATGAAAGCCCGAGTTACGGGCGATGATCGGCTTTGCAAATCGAGCAGCGCGGTCGCTCTGGCACTTGCCTCCGACAAGGTGATCGGTTGCTGGGGATTGAGCGGAGGATGGACGCTCGCACAGCCAACAAGCACCACGGTCAGTAAGAGGACGGCAGATCGCACGCGCAGAGGATAGAAGGGAGTGCAGCGACTACCTTCCGCGCGATGCCCCGACGCCGAAACAAACCGACCCATGCGTTCATGGATGCCGCGCGTGGCATTCGCATCCAAAAGGTGATCGCCGATGCAGGTGCTGCATCCCGGCGTGAGGCGGAGCAGATGATCGAAGCGGGGCGCGTGAGCGTCAACGGTGAGGTCGTGTCGGCGCTTCCCGCTTGGGTCGATCCCGCGCGTGACCGTATCGCGATCGATGGCAAGCCGATGCAGCGGGCGCAAGAGCATGTGTTTGTGATGCTGCACAAGCCGGGTGGATCGCTGGTCACGCGCTCTGACCCAGAGGGACGTTCATCGGTGCTTGCGCTTGTCGACCATCCAAGCGGAGCGCGGCTCAATCCTGTGGGACGGCTCGATGTGGATGCCATTGGTCTCGTGCTGTTGACGAATGATGGAGAACTCATCAACCGTCTCACGCATCCGCGCTATGAAATCGGCAAGGAGTATGAAGTGCTCGTTCGCAGCGATGTGCAGACAACGGATCTGCCGCATATTGAGGAGGCGCTCTTCGGATCGGCCTCGGGCAAGTCTGCGGAGGGTGGGCAGCTGTCGCATGTGCGGATTCTGCGCCGCGAGGGAGAGCGCACGCTGCTCGCCATTGAGGTGAACGAGCCGCGGCAGCGCACCATTCGAGATGCCCTGGCAGAGATCGGTCGCCCCGTGAAGCGCATCAAGCGCACGAGGATCGGTCCGCTGCAACTGCGCGGGCTTGCAGTCGGCGAGTGGCGTGATCTGACGAGCGGCGAATTGGCGCAACTGCGAGCGGCTGCGTTCGCTGATGCGGCGACGATTCGTCAGCGCCGCGAACGCGCCCTGCATGCGCTCGATCGCACGCCGCGCGAGACGCGTGGCGCACAGCGCATTGTTCGAGCGCCGGGTGGGAAGCGTGACTTTCGATCGGGAAAATCAGGTGCGCGGACTTCGGGCGGTGCCCGCGACTTCCGTCCAAAAGGGGCAGACCAGCGCGGTCGCAAGCCGGGGTTTCGCGGCCGCTCCCGCTGACTTTGGGGTCCGCACCCCCTACACTCCTTGGTATGCCGCAGTATGAATATGTGTGCGAAGCCGACCATGAAGTGATCACGCTGCTCCGACCCATGGCCCAGGCGGACGACCCAGTGGCCGACCCGGCCGGCAAAGGCAGAACCTTCATCCGACGTCTGAGCACGTTTGGCGTTTCAGGGGTGGAGGGCGGAACGTCTGCCGCGCCACATGTGCATGTGGGTGGATGCTGTCCCTGCGGCAAGCCACAGTCGGCCTGCGGTCGCCAGTGAACCCACCCATTCTGCATGGCGTGGACTTTTCTGGGGCGGATCAGGGCGGTCTGCACAAGATTCGCATCGCCACGCTCGAGTCGGGCAACGTTCGGCTCGCCCGCGCTGATCGTGGGCAACTCCTGCGATCCATCATCGACTCATCGGCGAGCGCGGAGCGTCATATCTGGCGCATCGATGCACCCGTGGGACTGCCGCTCGCGACACTGCGCGCGCACGGTGTTCGTGAGGAGTGGCTCGCGTCCGCGAAGTGGGCTCTCGACAGCGGATCTCCTCGCGCATGGCGTTCGATGATGAGATCGATTTCTCGCGAAGAGCCTCGCCGCCGTGCGGATATCGAGGCGCGGACACCGATGGCGCCTATGAACCTCCGCATCTTCAAGCAAACATGGACTTTGATGTGTGAAGTGCTTCTGCCGTTGCACGCCGCCGGCGTCTCCATCGTGCCGATGGCGCCTACGGCATCGAATGCGATGGTCTGTGAGGGATGCCCCTCCAGTGTTCTGCAGCGCCGAGGATGGCCCGCGCGTGGATACAAGGGCTCCGGTGGGACTCCGCGCGAGGTACGTCACACCATTCTGCAGAAACTGATGGGTATGGGACTTCGAGTCCCACCTCGAATAGCTGCGGAAGCGGAGGAGGATGAAGAAGGCGACGCGCTCGATGCGCTCCTGCTCCTGACGCCGCCGCAGGTGACGGTCGTTCCGCGCGAGGCGCTTGTGGAAGGTTGGGTGTATTGAAGCAATCTGCGGCTGCGGTCTCGACACACCCCGATGCGGACCGAAGCCATCACACACCGCGCGTCTGCGGCTCCCAGATGATCTTGTGAAGTTGCATCTGCACTCGTACTCGAAGTCCATCCGCAAGAACCCACGCCGCCAGATCGCGCGGTGAGAGCCCCTGCATGCCGCCAATCTCGACGCCGCGCGGCTGTTCATGAACGGGCGAGAACAACACGCAGCGGCAGCGTTCGATCAGGCGGTGGGTTCGCGTGGTCTCCCGCGCAAACTCATAGTCGCCGCGCGAACAGATCACGAACTTCACTTCATCGTGTGCCCGCAGCCGATCCACATTCGACCAGTCCATGCGGTTCGCCTCGCCAGATCCTGGCGTCTTGATGTCAAGAATGATGTGCGCGCGAGGATCCACGGGCGTCGTGTTGATGGCGCCCGACGTCTCGATCAGCACGGTACGACCCGCATCGAGCAGTTCACGTATCAGGTCGAACGCCTCCCGCTGAGCGAGAGGTTCACCGCCGGTGATCTCCACAAGATCACAGTCGTACGCAAGCACCTGACGCAGTATGTCGGCACGTTCGCGCAGCGCTCCCTCGCGGAAGGCATACTCGGTATCGCAGTACCCGCACCGCAGGGGACAGCCCGTCAGACGCACGAACACACAGGGCGCACCTGCCCAAGTCGACTCGCCTTGAACGGAGTGGAAGATCTCGTTGATTCTCAGTGGCAAGGGACTTTCGAAAGGAAGAGGCACTTCTGCAGAGGATTCCATGAAAAAGGGCGCCCGTGGGCGGCGCCCTTCAGAATGCCCAGAAGAGGACTCGAACCTCCAAGAGATTTCTCCCACCAGCACCTCAAGCTGGCGCGTCTGCCAATTCCGCCACCTGGGCAACGGACGAAGCAGTATATGGATTCGGGCTTGAAGCGCGGGGGATCAGTCCGTGAGTGCGTCAGCCGGTCCATGCCGACAGCAGTGCCGCAAGGTCAATGCCATCGGTCGTCCCGTCGCCGTTCACATCGCCCGCCGCCGTACCCCAGCCACTCAGCAGGATCGCGAGATCCGTTCCACTGACCGACCCATCGTTGTTGAGATCTGCTGGATTATTCGGCGGTGTGCAACTGATACCGAAGACACCGAAGTCGTCGACACCAGCCTCCACCACCGAGCCGCTTCCAAGATCACTGGCCACCCAGCGCACACGCATGGTGGCAGTCGGCGTCACGAAATCGGCCACACGGAAAGTCTTCACAGACCACGCATTGAGATTTTCCGTGACCGACTCCAGTTGCACCCATGTCGCGCCATTGTCATTGGAGATCTGCACGGGCATCGAGTCTGCATTTGGGCTTGCGCCCTTGTCGTTGGAGTACCAACGCGCGTAAGAGATCCACGGATTAGCAACGTTCGTTGCCGAAAAGACGGGCGTCATGAGGGTGGTCGTGCCATTATCGACGTCTGCCTCCCCGAGCGAACCTCCCGGCGAGCCTTGGCCCGTGACGGCGCATCTCACGCCGGGATCCGGGGTGTGGTCATCTTCTGACTGCGCTAGTGTTCCGTTCGGATTCACAAGCACCCATTGCCCCGCTATTGCAGTGTCGCCTGCGATGCCGGTGGTCCATCCCGTGTTGATCTCGAGATTGTCGAACACCACGATGACATCTCCATACCCAGCGGCAGTGGTGTGCACAGCGGTTGGCGCACTCGCCGGACTTGTGACTGTTGCGCCGGTCGTTGTCTGCGCTTGGAAGTAGTACTGAACGATGCTGCCGCATGTCCCCATGGGGAGCGATGCTGTGTAGACGTTCGTGGCACCTTGCGTCATCGCAATACTCGTAAATGCGCCGCTTAATCCCGCGCGCCAAAAGAGGCGCCCCGTACCGGCCTGCGGTTGTCCAGCGAGTGCGCTGACTGTGACCGTGAGGTTGCGGGTCGACGATGGATTCGCGTAGGGAGGGATACCTCCAGCCACTAAGAACGCAAGTGGCGAGACGGGAGGGCCCGGCATGCCGTGATCCGAGAAGCCCGTGTTGATCTGCACATAGTGGGGCGTCCCATCTTCGAGCGTGGCATTGTTGTCATCGAGCGTGAGGTAGTGCCGAGTGATGTCGCTGTTGATGCCGGTGCCTGTGTGGAGCAGCGTGCTGTTGACAGCGAGATTGCGCATGATCGTGCGATAATTCGCTGGCTCAGTCGTCTGCATGTTCAGCCAGGTATCCCACACGCAGCCCGAAAGCAGCGTGCCACAGGTGTGAATTGAGCTCCCCGCGGTCGAGCAGCCACTCTCCACGTACTGATTGTTGTTGTCCGCATTTCGAATGCCCGTGCTGCAGGACTGGAAGCCGACTGCCAGCAGGGAAGCCTCACTAATGACAAGCGACAGCACATCCGCCTGTCCTTCGCCGTAGGCGCCTTGGCCACTCCCTGCCGATGCGACCATGTGATGGCCGTACTCATGGTGAACGACCGTCGCGAAGGCCGTGTTGTTGCATCCTCCACCGGCGGCATAGAAGTTGATCGAACTGCCGTTGTAGAACGCGTTGCAGCTTCCGGATACCTGCACATTGATCTGGAACGCGGAGCCGTCCTGCTGACCTGTGATCACGGGATAGGCCGGGTTTGCTGAGAGGATCGCGTCCCGCGCGATGTTGGCATGCAGATAGGCGTTCACTTGGGCGCGCACATTCGCATCCGTATTCGCCGCGTTGTGCACGAGCGTGGCGGAGCCACCGCTTGGGATGTCCTGCGAAAGTGAAGACACGGGGCCCGCGTTGTCCGCCACCTTGAAGTAGCGACCCGCAACGCCAAAGTTGCTCGTCACATTGACGGCGCCAGTTCCAGGGTTGGGTACCACGAAGTTGCCATTGACATTCGCAAACACAGTCGTCGATCCGGCGGTCACTCGCGCGTACGGCATGCCCGTCTGCGCTTCAGGATTGCACGCGTCAGCCGCGAAGCCCTGCGTCGCCTGACCCGCGATCGTTCCAGAGACATCCGCGTGGAAAATCTGGCTCTCGGAGAAAAGCACCTTGCCCGTCCGCGCATCCGCGACATAGAGCATCTTGGTGTAGCCAGTCCCAAGCACACCGCGCTCCACCACGAAACTGACCGCAAGCGTGGGCTGAGCAGGGGTCTCGTCCACCCCGGCGAAGATGACCAGTTGCGCTTCCTGCGGCTCTCCGAATGCACGGTGCGTAATCGCCTCGCTGCTCCAGACGCGCTGATCGAAGTCTGCCAGCGTTGGGCGACCGGCGAGCGTTGCAGGGAAGTCCCCGAGATCTCGGAGGTCGGCGCTCGCAAGCACGAGCGGGAATCCAGCCTCATTTCGCATCAGCAGTTTCAGTGCGCTGCGGAACACGGGGATGCCCTCCACAACCTGCGAGTACCCAAGCAGGGTGAAGCGATAGGATTGCGTGGCTTCGTCCCACATGACGTCGACGGAGTGGATCGCCTGTGGGAACGCGCCGAAGGGCGTGATGTCCTGCGTGCGCGCGCCGAAGATGCCTACGTGCTGCCGCAGGAACGCCTCGGCGCTGCGCGACGGCGAGGTGCCTTGCGAGAAGAATCGTCCCGACAGACAGGTCACGCGATCCGCAACGGTGTAGAGCTCAGTTGCCGGGTGCGCTTCCTTGAACTTGGCTTGTGCAGCAGCCGCATCGACATCGATGATGATGCCTTCGTTCTTTCCGTCCACTGGATCGACCTGCTGTGCGCGCGTGGGTGCTGCGCCAAGGAATCCGATGAACACGGCGAGGAGTGAAACGGCTGCAACGGTCTTGGGGGTGTTGTGCATTTGGAGTGTGCTGTCCAGAGATAAAGCGGTATCGAACCTAGACTCAGCGGGCAACGCACACCACGCGCCCAAGCCCCCGAAAAGGAGATGTCGTAAACTCTACGAGTTGTCGACTCGGAAATATGCACCCAGTTTGAGTTGGGGCAACATTCCCGAAACAATCCTCGCAATGTTTATGCGGTCGCAAAGCGATCGCGGAACGGAATGGAACGATGGCGGGTCGCGCGGAGAAACAGCCGAAAGACAGCCCGACCATCGAAAATCGGCGAGCTTTTCATGACTTTTCCATCGGCGAGACGGTGGAGTGCGGCATGGAGCTGAAGGGCACCGAGGTGAAGTCCGTGCGTGCTTCGCAGGTCAGCATCGCGGAGGGGTTTGTGATGGCCGAGGGATCGCCGCTCCAACTCGCTCTCCACGGCGTTCACATTGCCGAGTACCCACCCGCGGGGCGCGATCGTCAGCACGACCCGACGCGCGTGCGGCGATTGCTTGCTTCGCGGCGCGAGATCGAGCGGCTTGCAGGTCAAGTGCAGGCCAAGGGCGTTTCGCTGGTTCCGCTGAAGATCTATTTCAAGAACGGATTCGCCAAGTTGCTCATCGGTGTTGGAACTGGCAAGAGCAAAGGGGACAAGAGGCAGTCAATCGCCAAGCGCGAGTCGCAGCGCGACATAGACCGCGCCATGCACCGGCGCCGATGAGAGCGCCTGTAGAGCCCGCGTCTAGGGCTGTGTGAGGTGAATGCACTGTCCGTTCTGCGCGTCGAGGGACTCCACCGCACACTTTGCCGCGGCATAGGCCATGACAACCCGGGCAGGGAATCAGTCCGTGAGTGCGTCAGCCGGTCCATGCCGCCGTTAGTACTGCAAGGTCATAGCCATCGGTCGAGCCGTTGCCGTCCACATCGCCCGCCGCCGTACCCCAGCCACTCAGCAGGATCGCGAGATCCGTTCCGTTGACTGCCCCATCGTTGTTGAGATCTGCTGGATTACTCGGAGGTGTGCAAGTGATACCGAAGACACGGAAGTCGTCGACACCAGCCTTCACGAACGAGTCGCCTCCAAGATCACTGGCTACCCAGCGCACACGCATGGCGGCAGTCGGCGTCACGAAATCGGCCACACGGAAAGCCTTCGTAGACCACTCATGTGAACTTTCCGTGACCAACTCCAGTTGCACCCATGTGGCGCCATCGTCGTTGGAGATCTCCACGGGCATCGAGTCTGCATTTGGGTTTTCGCCCAAGTCGTTGGAGTACCAACGCGCGTAAGAGATCCACGGATCTGAAACACCACCGTCCGTTGCCGAGAAGACGGGCGTCATGAGGGTGGTCTCGCCATTATCGACGTCTGCGTCCCCGGGAAAACCTCCCAACTCGACTTGGCCCGTGAGGGCGCATCTCACGCCGGTTCCCGTGGTGTAGTCATCTGATGGCTGCCCTGGTGTTCCGTTCGGCACCACAAGCGTCCACTTCCCCGCTGACGCAGTGTCGCCTGCGATGCCGGCGGTCCATCCCGTGTCGGTCTCGAGATTGTCGAACAACACGCTGACATCTCCATACCCACCGGTAGTGGTGTACACATTGGTTGGCGCATTTGCCGGACTTGTGACTGTTTGGCCGGTTGTTGTCTGCGCTTGGAAGTAGTACTCAACGATGCTGCCGCATTTCCCCATGGGGAGCGATGCCGTGTAGACGTTCGCGGCACCTTCCGTCATCGCAACACTCGTGAATTCGCCGCTTGATCCTTCGCGCCAAAAGAGGCGCCCCGTACCGGACTGCGGTTCTCCAGCGAGTGCGCTCAGCGTCATCTGGACGCCATAGGAGGCAGCAGGGGGCGTGTAGATGGGGAAACCACCAGCTACCGCGAACGTAAGTGGTGTACAAACATTGTTGACGTCCAAGCCGTGGCGCCTGAAGGCTTCGGCGATCACTGCATAATTGGGGCTGGAGCCGCTGCAGTAATTACCAGTTGTGCCTCCAAAAGTTTGGTCAAGCGCGAGGTAGATCGCCAAGTTCATGTAGTTGATGCCACCGCCTATTTGCAGAAACGTGCTGTTGATAGCGAGCTGGCGCACGAGCGTTTTAAAAGTTGGGTTTCCGGGGTACTTTAGCTGCATTAACAACCAAAGATCCCACACGCTTCCCGAAAGCACCGCGGAACAAGCGTAAATTTCGCTCCCCGCGGTCGAGCAGTTACCCGCCACATACTTCGTGCCGACGTTCACACGTCGAAGAGGGTTGCAATTACCTCCGCTGATGCCGATTGCAATGTTAGGTGTCTCAGTGACGAGTACCGACATTACATCTGCCTGTCCTTCATTATACTCGGACTGGGTCCCCAGACCACAAGCAGATCGGACTAGGTGATGGCCGTACTCATGGATAACGGGCGATCCGAAAGCCGAGTTGGCGAGGCACACCCCGCCGCCCCCGAAGTTGATCGTCCCTTGTAGGTTATTTCGTGCATTGTAGAACGCTGCGCAAACTCCGAATTGATCTGGTGGTTGAAACAGATTGATCTGGAACGCGTTGGCGTCTACCTGGTTTCCGATCAACCAAGTGCCATTTGGTTGACTGAACTGCGGGGGTAAATGTTGCAAGATCATGTCCCGCGCCCTGTTGGCATGGTAGTAGGCGTTCACTTGCGCGAGCAGATTCTCATCCGTGGTTGTGTGAAGGAGCGGGATGTTTTGCTGATTGTTGAAGAAGTTTCCCGTAGCTTGAGACGCGGGGAGATTAGCCACGTTTACCACCTTGAAGAATTTACCCGCGATGTCATTCTGAAACCCGCTCCCAAGTGTGCTCACCACAACGCCCAGACCCTGTCCTCCACCCGGAAGGGGTAAAAAGAAGTCGCCATTCTTATCCGCAAATCCGGTTTGCGTTACGCCGCTTTGTGGGATGCTGGCTGTCACTCGCGCGTACGGCAGGCCCGTCGGCTGTGTTGCACCATTAACGCAAAGCGGAGAGGTATAATTGACTATGTCTGGACCCAAATTTGGGTCGAGGGGTGTGCCCGCCGTTATGTTACCCTTGACCGTTCCAGAGACATCCAAGTGGAGAATCTGGCTCTCGGAGAAAAGCACCTTGCCCGTCCGCGCATCCGCGACATAGAGCATAGTGCTAGGGGTATCAGTCCCAAGCACACCGCGCTCCACCACGAAACTGACCGCAAGCGTGGGCTGAGCAGCATTCTCTTCAAACCCGGCGAAGATGACCAGTTGCGCGTCCTGCGGCTCTCCGAATGCACGGTGCGTAATCGCCTTGCTGCTCCAGACGCGCTGATCGAAGTCTGCCAGCGTTGGGCGGCGACCGGCGAGCGTTGCGGGGAAGTCCCCGAGATCTCGGAGGTCGGCGTTCGCAAGCACGAGCGGGAATCCAGCCTCATTTTTTATCAGCAGTTTCAGTGCGCTGCCGAACACGGGGATGCCCTCCACAACCTGCGAGTACCCCAGCACGGTGAAGGCAGAGGACTCCGTGGCTTCGTCCCACATGAGTTCGAGGGAGTGGATCGCGTCTGGGAACGCGCCGAAGGGCATGATGTCCTGCGTGCGCGCGCCGAAGATGCCTACGTGCTGCCGCACGAACGCCTCGGCGCTGCGCGACGGCGAGGTGCCTTGCGAGAAGACTTGTCCCGCCAGACCGATTACGCGATCCGCAACGGTGTAGACAAAAGTTTCCGGGTGCGCTTCCTTGAACTTGGCTCGTGCAGCAGCCGCATCGACATCAATGATGATGCCTTCGTTCTTTCCGTCCACTGGATCGACCTGCTGTGCGCGCGTGGGTGCTGCGCCAAGGAATCCGATGAACACGGCGAGGAGTGAAACGGCTGCAACGGTCTTGGTGGTGTTGTGCATTTGGAGTGTGCTGTCCGAAAATAAAGCGGTATCGAACCTCGACTCAGCGGGCAACGCACGATACGTGCCCAAACCCCCGAAAAGGAGATGGCGTCAACTCTATGAGTTGTCGACTCGGAAGTATGCACCCAGTTTGAGTTTGTGCAACGTTCCCGAAACAATTCTTTTGCAACATTAACGCGGTCTTAGCGCGATCGCGGAACGGAATGGAACGATGGCGGGTCGCGCGGAGAAACAGCCGAGAGACAGCCCGACCATCGAAAATCGGAGAGCTTTTCATGACTTTTCCATCGGCGATTGCTTGCTTCGCGGCGCGAGATCGAGCGGCTTGCAGGTCAAGTGCAGGCCAAGGGCGTTTCGCTGGTTCCGCTGAAGATCTATTTCAAGAACGGATTCGCCAAGTTGCTCATCGGTGTTGGAACTGGCAAGAGCAAAGGGGACAAGAGGCAGTCAATCGCCAAGCGCGAGTCGCAGCGCGACATAGACCGCGCCATGCACCGGCGCCGATGAGAGCGCCTGTAGAGCCCGCGTCTAGGGCTGTGTGAGGTGAATGCACTGTCCGTTCTGCGCGTCGTGATCACCGCGGATACAAGCAACGATGGTCTGCGCCACAACCGCTGGTGCCATCGTCTTCGCCGCCGGCACGACGCGTTCACTGAAGTTTGATCGAAGCAGCGCTGTCTCGGTTGCTCCTGGTACGACCGTAAATGCCTTCACGCCAATTCGCGCACCCTCCTTGGCTGCGCTGCGCGTGAGGGACTCCACCGCACACTTTGCCGCGGCATAGGCCATGAACCCGGGCAGGGGATCGAGCGCTTTTGCCTTCGACACAAGCACGACGCGTCCGGTCTGTTGCGTCTTGAAATGCGGCCAGACGCGAGACAGGAGGTTGGCGGCACCGAACACATTGGACTCGAAGGTTTCTCGGAGCACATCCCCCGTGGTGCGTTCGATCGGCAGAAGTGGTGCTGTCGCTGCGCAGTGCACCAAGTGATCGATGCGTCCCCAGCGGCCGATCACTGCGTCGATCAGCGCCGTCGAGGACGCTTCATCGCTGATGACCGCCGGATGCAGCAGAAGTCCCGGTGACTCGGCGCAGCCGAGGGCCGCATCTTCCAGTTTTGCTGCTGTGCGTCCGGAGAGCGCCAGGCAATGCCCAAGCGCTGCGAGTTGCGCCGCAACTTCACGGCCGATGCCGCCGCCGGCGCCGACAACGAGCGAAACAGATACTGCAGTCATGGGAAAACAGTAGGCATTCGGGTCACTGTGGGCGTCAACCAATCAGCCGCATCACGTCATAATAAAAGGTGACCGCAAACAGCATGCCGACGATGATGAGTCCGGCCACCATCGCGCCATTCTGGAACGCGGGGCTTGGCGGCTTTCCGCGCAGGCGCTCGTACAGCAGAAACACCATCAATCCACCATCTGCGACTGGAATGGGCAGGAAGTTGATGACGGCAAGATTGACACTGATCATCGCCATGAAAAAGACGAGATAGGTGACACCGCGGTCTGCGATGCGCGTGCCGATGTGAACGATGCCGACTGGCCCGCGCAACTGCGACACGGCGACGCTGCCTCGGAAGAGGCGATCGAGCGTGAGGTAGGTCATCAGCACCAGTTTGTGCGTCTCATGAAAGCCAAGCGCGATGGCGCGCGCGGGACTTCCGCCAGCGTTCAGCGTGACTTCGGCAGGTCGGAACCATTCGGGGCCGAGTGCGGGTCGCCACGAAAGTGCGGCCAAGGCGTCGCGGTCCGATGCAGTGAGGTCGACCGAGCAGGGCTCTGGTCGCGCATCCGGCGTCGGTGGCGTGCAGATCAGCGCGAGGCTTGCGACATTGGGCTGCGCTGCGAGCGCAGACTTTGCGGCGCGGAAAAGATCATTCCAATTGGCAAGCGGGGTGCCCTCGAGCGATTGGAGACGGCTCAGCGGCATCAGCTGGCATGAACGCACGGGCGTCGGCTGACCGGGCGGTGCTCCAACGGTGTCGAATGGGCGTGCAATCAGCGGCACTTCCCACGCGCTGCCGATCTCGACGCCAAGGCGTCCTTCGCGGGAGACGGGCGCAGAGATGTCGACAGGCGTGCTGCCGCGCATGATGCGGAGCCCAACGGTGCCGCCTGCGTGCTGTGCGATGCTGCTTCGGAAGTCGATCTGGCGAGGTCCATCGATGTCCGCAATACGCAGGACAACATCGCCTTCGCGCAAGATCCCCGAGCATCCAGATTCTTCCGGCACACGCCCGATACGAACGAGTGGTGCCATCCCAAGCAGCCCAAGTTCATAGTCCAGCGGCGCATTCGCAGGTTTTTCTGTGTACTGGAGAGCCTGCCAGGTTGGGGTTGTGCGGAGGGCGACATCAACATCGCCAACGCCGTTGACCATCCAACGCGTTGGCAGCGGATCACCACCGCTCGCCTGTGCGGCAGCGGCAAGCGATTCGAAGGTCGTCACTGGCTTTCCCTCGACTGCAAGCAGCTGTGCACCTTGGAAAGCACTGGCGAACTTTGCCGCGTCGGGGGGTGAACCATCGGTCGCCGCCAGTACACCCGCTGGAATTCCCCAAGACGAGCTTCCCTCACGCGCCGCGTGATCCCAGAATCCTGCTCGCTGCATCGCGCTCTCAAGAAATGGGCGTGCCTCTGCTTCATCCGTCAACTGCGTGCTCGATGCTGGTGCGACACCGATCGCCAGCATGCCCGCAGCTGCGTTCTGCTTCGGGGTGACGGCGAGCGTTTGCGACTTGCTCTCGGCGCCGGAACCGCGCTCCACCACGATGGACAATGCGGTGCCCGGTCGTGCCATTGCGGCTGCGATTTGCACGTCGGAGAAGGTCGTGGCGGGTTGCCCATCAATGGTGAGGATGCGATCTCCGGGCTGCAATCCTGCCTCGGCGGCCGGGCTCCCCGGCCCGACCGATCCAATGACAGGCGCATCGAATCGAACACCCACGAGGAACGCGATCATGAACATCGCGATCGCCAGAAGGATGTTGCAGATGACACCTGCGGACACAATCACCATCCGCTTCCAGATCGGCGCCTTGGTGTAGGAACGCTCATCACTGCTGGTGGCGGATGCATTCAGATCATCTTGCCCGAGCATGCGAACGAAGCCGCCCAGTGGCAGGAGCCGAAGCGAGTACTCCGTCTCATCAACGCCTGCCTCTTGCAGACGCTTCGGATCGACCGCGATCGCTTCGCTTCCAAACCGGCGGCGCATCTCGCCCTCCGTCGATCCGAAGCGGATACCGATCCCGCGCCGAAAAGCGATCACGACGGGTCCCATGCCGACAGCGAAACTATCGACGCGAACGCCCGCCCACTTCGCAGCGATGAAGTGCCCAAACTCATGCACGGCGATGAGCACGCCGAAGCCAATCACAACCATCACAAAATTCGTGCTCGTGCCAAGCCACTCCATGTATCACCCAAGGGTAGACGCATTGCGGGTGCGGTGTGACGGCGCGGCAGGCCGCAGATGACTTGCTTGGATCGTGTCCAGCCGTCCTCAGCGTGCAACGGGCGTCGCGCCGATGCGAGACAGCACCCATGCGCGTGCCGCGCGGTCTGCGGCGAGCACCTGATCGAGCGTTGTCACCGTGGTGGTGGGCAGCGCTTCCAGTGCGCCGCGAACGAGCCGCGCGATGTCCCCAAAGCGGATCAGCCCCTCGATGAATGCCTCGACGGCAGCCTCATTGGCGGCATTCAGCGTTGCGCCAGACGAGCCGCCTGCGCGGATGGCATGCCATGCGAGCGAGATCGCAGGGAACCGTTCATGATCGACGGGCTCAAAGTCGAGCGTGCGCAGGGTTCGCCAGTCCATCGCCGTTGCGCAGCGCGCGGCGCGGTCGGGCCAAGTGAACGCCAATTCGATCGGAAGACGCATGTCGGGAGGCGACAGCTGCGCCAGCACGCTTCCGTCGCGGTACTCCACAAATGAGTGGACGATGGATTGTGGATGAACGATGGCATCGATTCGGTCAGCAGGCAGCTGGAAGAGCCAATGCGCCTCAATCACTTCCAAGGCCTTGTTCATCATCGTGGCGCTGTCGATCGTGACCTTGCGCCCCATCGACCATGTCGGATGTCGCAGTGCATCCTCGAGCGTGGCGGATTCGATCTGCTCGCGCGTGGAGCGGCGGAATGGACCGCCGCTCGCGGTGAGGACAATGCGTTCCACTTCTTGCGGACTGCCCCCGCGCATGCACTGCAGAATCGCGCTGTGCTCGCTGTCCACTGGAATGATCTCGACGCCCGCCCGACGTGCCAGCGTCGTCACCAGTTCGCCGGCGGCCACAAGCGTTTCCTTGTTCGCCAGCGCGATATCGCAGCCTGCCTCGATGGCCGCCAGCAGCGGAGGAATGCCCTCGGCTCCGACCATTGCGCCAAGCACGAGATCGCCTCGGCGCGCACACGAGCGGACAAGCTCAAGTGCACTGCCAGAACCCGTGAAAACCTTGGTGCCCGACGGAACATCGCGAAGAGCAGACTCAGAATCTGCGGCGAGTGCGATGGCAGCTGGGCGCAACTTCCGCGCTTGCTCGGCAAGCACGGAAGCACTTCGTCCGGCGGCGAGTCCGACCACTTCCAGCGGTCGTCCATTGGAGGCGAGATGCTCCACCACGGAAACGGCGTTGACACCGATCGATCCGGTCGAGCCAAGAATCAGGATTCGCCGTGGTGAGGTCATCTGTCTCTCATGGGACTTATTCGGATCGACCCTTTGCCTTCGACCGTTCGATCGACGAGAGCAGTCGAACCGCCGCGCCGTACAGCGACCGACGCTTCGGCTTCGCGGGCGGCTGTTCCGCCGCGGGTGTCGCTGAGGATGGTGGAGGTGGAGGCTCCGGATTTGGCACAGATCTGGCTACCGACACCGGGGCTGGTGCAGCGCCTTGCGACGCATCTGCTGCCGCATGTTCGCTCGGCATCGCCGCATCGCTTCGGGGCGTACCGCCATCACCGCCGCGCCCTCCGCGCCCACGTCCGCGTCCGCGTCGACGGCGGCGCGAGCGATCTCCACCTGACGTTACGCCTTCCCCTGACGCGGAGGCATCGCCTGCAGCATCACCTGAGGCGTCGGCGCTTGTTGCACCCGAGTCGTCGCTTTCATTCCCCTCGGATTGCTGCGCTTCGAACAATCCTGCAGCCACGCCGATGATCTCTGGTGGAAGCATCGTGGTGGTCGGCAGCAGCAGCGCTGCCGTCTCGGGGTCCACGGCGCTGCGAAGCCGTGCAAGTAGATCATCGACCGAAACACCCGCAATATCCGCGACGCGTGCCGTCTCGAACGCCGCCTGTTCCTGTGCCATGTCGGCAAGGGAGCGGACCGAACGACCGCCGCGCCCGCGTCGGCGCCGACCACCATCGCGGCGCGACCCGTGTTGGACTTGTTCTTGCTTTGGCACAGCCTGCTGCGCCTTGGGCGCACCACCTCGGTCGGAACCATCACGACTGTCGCCACGACCGCGGCGATTTCGTCGGCCGCCACGGCGGCGACCGCCGCCATCAGCAGACTCCCCGTCCTCATCTGCATGCGCATCGCTCGTGGTGTCTCCGCGGCTGATGGACGAACGCAGCGAACCTTCGTTGGCAACAACGGGGGGAAGATCGTCGAAGCCGCCGGCCATCGCGATGGCCGTGGCGTCTGCGGGTGCAGGTCGCCGCTTGCGTCGTCGCTTGCGAGACAGAGACTCGGCGGGCGTCAGATCCTCTTCATCAGCCTCCGGCAGATCACCGTGCAGTGTCGACGCGTTGGGACGAGCGGGCCGAGGCAGGTGTTCGATCTCGATGTCCGCACCATCCGCTTCGTATGCGTACATGTCGAGCCGATCGGCAGCAAAGACTTCGCTGATGCGCACATCGATGCGCTTGGAATAGCGATCCTCAAGCTCGTGCATCGCGCGCCGGCGGTTGGAAAGGAGTTCAGCCGCCACGCGCACGGAGCAGACGATCTCCACTCGCCGGACCTTTTCATAGCTGAAGAGCAGCGCGATACGACGCATGGCGTCCGCAGCCACGGCCCCGGGCACTCGGATCTCGCCGCTGCCGCCGCAGTTGGGGCAGTCGGCATAGTTCATCTTGCGCAGGCTGGGACGCATTCGCTGACGCGTCATCTCAATCATGCCGAACTCGCTGATCGGTGCGAAGGATGTCTTCGCGCGGTCCAGTTTCAGGAGTGCGGCCAAGCGATCCTCGATCTCGCGCCGATGGCGCATCTGTCGCATATCGATCGAGTCGATCACGATGAGTCCACCCAGATCGCGCAGGCGAAGTTGGCGGCACACTTCCTCGACGGCCTCACAGTTGGTGAGGAACGCATTGGTCTCTGAGTCTCGTGCTGCGCGACTTCGTCCACTGTTCACGTCGATCGCCACCAGCGCCTCGGTCTGGTCGAAGACCAGTGCGCCGCCCGAGGGGAGCGGCACGACGCGCGAATGAATCTCATCGACTTGTCGCTCGATACCGAATGCCTCGAAGACCGGTACTGGGCCGTTGTAGTAGCGCACCTTGTCTGCGGATTGAGGCGCGATCACGTCGAGGAAAGTTTTTGCGCGCTCGAAGGAGCCCGCACTGTCCACCACGATGGACTCGACCGTCGCATCGACCTGATCGCGCAAGGTGCGCACGAGTACATCACTTTCTGTGTAAAGCTCGCAGGGTGCGCCCGTTTTTCCGCTGCGCGTTTCCATCGCCTCCCAAAGGCGCTTGAGATACGCCGCGTCGCGCTGCAGCTCCGTGCGGGACGCATCGAAGCCTGCGGTGCGCAGAATGAATCCAAAGCCATCGGGCAAATCGAGTGAGTCCAGAATGCGTCGCATATCGCGACGTTGCTCCTCGTCGTCCACGCGCCGCGAAAGACCGACGCGGTCCATGTCTGGCATCATCACCAGCAGGCGCCCTGGAATGCTGAGGTAACTCGTGACAGTCGGTCCTTTGCTGCCGAGGCCTTCCTTGATGACCTGCACCAGGATTTCCTGACCCTTGCGCAGCGCCTGTTGGATCAGGGGTCGTTCACTTCGGCCAATCTTCTTGCCCACGCGTTCGGTTTGTCCGCCGCCTGGGAAGTACTTCGGATGCAGATCGCTGATGTGCAGGAACCCATTCTGTCCGCTGCCAAAGTCGACGAACGCCGCCTGAATCGCGGCCTCGACGTTCATGACGCGGCCCTTGTAAATGGATCCCACATTCGTCGCGGTCGCCTCGCGTTCCACAAAGTAGGAATCGAGTCGTCCATCGCTGAGCACCGCGATGCGCGTCTCTTCCCCGGGCTCATCATTCACGACGAGCGTCACGCGGCGGTTGGCGAGTGCAGCCTCATGCTTCTTCACCCCTCGCGCCGCAGCGCGCGCGGCTCCGGAGCCAACTGCAGACTCCTCGTCTTCGGCCGCATCTTCTTCGGATCCATCGGCGCGCATCGGCAGGTCGGGATCGGACTCTCCGTCGGAACCGGGAAGCCCTTCGGAGGGTGCTGACCACTCATCAGCCCTCGCGTCGCCGTCGATCGCTTCGGTTGTGTCGTCGGAGGCATCCCCTGACTCGCCACGGCTGTCCTTGGCGTGTGCCGAAGCGCCTTCCACGTCCGATGGCGAATCTCCATTGAGCTGCGCGTCAGGCTCCGACTCCTCTCCCTCGAATCGCGCTTCTTCGAGAGCGGATCGTTCGAGGGCCTCTTCGAGATAGTCCGAGGGATTCGCAGGCGGCGGTGGGGGTGCAGGGCGCGAATCGCCCTCAGGCACGAATGCCGACCGCGCGGTTCCCTCCGACTGGGCCGATGTGTGCGAGGTGTGATTCAGTTCGCCGCGTTCGTCCGCGGGCTGTCCGTCTGTTCCGTCAAGTTGCACTGGAAGATCCTGCCGCACTGTCGCGGCGGTTCATGACGGATCGACAGGAGATGGGACACCGCCGACAGTCGCGGACTTTGCCCGACTGATCTGGTGTGCACGACCGACAAGGTCGCTGGTGTCCAAGGTTGTTCAAACCGCATTCGCTGTAATCCGTCCGCACATCTTGTCCCAAGGTCCTCGCGGCCGAGCGGGCGCCGAATGGGCCAATCGCTCGCGGGTCCTGCGGAGGACAAGAGTGCCTGTTGTTTGTGATCGTTCGAGGTGATGAGGGCTAGCCGTGCTCTGCGCCGGCAAGCGCCTCTGGGTCGATTCTCCGAAGTTCGTCGCGCAGGCACGACAGCACCTGCCGATCCGACTCGAACGAGCCCACGCGCCTGGCGAGAGACTCGCAATGTTCGATGTCGAGCCCCCGAACCACCCGCTTGACCGCGGGAATCTGGCTCGGAGACATGGAAAGTGTACGAAGTCCCATCCCGATGAGCAATGGCACAAACAGGGGTTGCCCGGCAATCTCGCCGCAGACGCTGACCTCAATGCCCACGTGCCTTGCAGTCCGAACCACGCTTTTTATCAGCATCAGCACGGCAGGGTTTGCCGCGTTGTAGAGATTCGCCACGCGCTCGTTGCCGCGGTCGACTGCGAGCGTGTACTGCACCAGGTCATTCGTGCCGAGCGACAGGAACGCCGCCTCGTGCGCGAAGGCGCGCGCCATGAGCGCTGCCGCTGGCGTCTCCACCATGATTCCGAGCGGGATGTTCCGGTCGAATGCGATCCCTTCCTCCTCCAGTTCCTCGCTCAGATCGTTCAGCATCATCTTGGTCTGGCGCAGTTCCATCACGTGGGTGACGAGCGGCAACATGATGCGGATCGGTCCGTGCGCACTCGCTCGCAGCAGGGCGCGCAACTGTGTCTTGAACATCTCAGGGTGGGCAAGGCAGTAGCGGATGCTGCGCAGGCCAAGAAATGGGTTTCGTTCTGATTCGGTGAGATGTTCTTGCGTCCACTTGTCTGCGCCGAGATCGAGCGTGCGGATCGTCAGTGGACGGCCGCGCGACAATTCGATTGCCTTGCGGTACGCCTCGAACTGATCCTCTTCGGTTGGCGCGGTCTCACTCGTGAGGAACATGAACTCCGTTCGATAGAGCCCGACGCCGGTGCCCCCGTTGTCTTCGATTGAGCTGATTTCATCGGGAAATTCGATGTTTCCCAGAAGCGTGATGGCGGTGCTGTCGCGTGTCAGCGAAGGTTGCCCCGCATCGCTGCGCAGCGCAGTGCGGCGCTGTTCTGCCTCACGCGCGAGCCCTTGGTATCGGGCGAGTAGGGCATCGTCGGGACGAACGATCACCAGTCCGCCATCACCGTCGATGATGACGGTGTCGCCATCGGAGATGTCTTGCGTTGCTGAAGTGCAGCCAACGACCGCCGGCATGGCAAGCGCTCGCGCCACGATGGATGTGTGTCCAGTCTGTCCACCGCCATCCGTGGCGAAGGCGACGATGCGCGCGCGGTGCAACTCCACCGCGCGACTGGGCGTCAACTCATGAGCGATCACAACGATCGATCCCTTTCGATCGCCGAGAGCATCTGGTCCGGAACCACCAAGATGCGTGAGTACACGGCGCTCAAGATCGAGAACATCGATTGCCTTCTGCACGAACATCTCGCTATCCATCTCGCGCAGTCGGTCCGCCAGTTTGCCGAAGTTCTCCGAAACGGCGTACTCGGCCACCACGCACTCCCGCTCAATGTCGCCGCGAATCGGGCCCATCAAACTGGAGTCCGAGAGGAGTTCCAGATGAAAGTCAAAGATCGCTGCTGCGGCCGAATCACCGCGCCTTTGAACTCTATTTCGCATTCGCGAAATATCCGATTTTGACTTTGCGATCGCATCATCAATGCGCTGGATCTCGCCTGGCACATGCCGCGACTCCACCGTGCGAAAGGCCACGCGACGGTCATGTTCCTCTTGGACCCATGCACGTCCAATGGCTATCCCCGGGCTCACACCGATCCCTTTGATGGCTTCCAAGGCGTTGGCTCTCCGTGGCTTGAGTCAGCCGCTGCGGTTCTAGACCATCTAGAACCTGGAGCGGCGGTCAATGCGGAAAGGGAAACAGAACCCCTGCGGGAGGAACCCTATCAGATTCACGGAAAAAGGGCAACTAAACAAGTAAAAAAAATGGCACTCACAACTTGAATTTCCATGTACCTGGGCTATTTTTTGATCGCAGGGGGGCAGGATACGGGCGGTCAGGGCGACCTGACTGAAACGAGTGCACACTTGTTTGGAGCCCGCCAAAAATGTCCCCAAAATCTCCTTTCGCCGTTGCAGCTGCCGCTGCCGCATTCCTGTCGATGTCATCGACAGCTGCAGTGATTGCTCAGTGGTCGGTCGTAGCGCCAATCCCCTCAGGCTCAGTGGGGAGCAACTTTGCCGTGGGCGCTGCTGATGCGGGCGAGCAGACTGCGGGCACCGGACTCCGAGGGTATCACGCCCTCGCCACCACGGTCTGGTCCACGCCCGCTGGCAACGGCTCGACCTACGCCTTCAGCAGCAACGGCTGGTCAGTCGGTGATTACTACGAGGTCAGCGTGCCGACGAGCGGTTTTAATGGCGGCAACGGCGGCAGCGCCGGGTGGTTAGGTACGGACATCAGCCTGTCGTGGGATCAGACGCGTTCGAGCACGGGGCCCTCGAACTTCCGCGTTGACATGAGCACGGACGGAACGAACTTCACCACGTTGCTCGCGTCGTACACGGTGATTCAGGCGGGCGCATCTGGGTCCAACACGTTGAGTTGGTCAACGACGGCCGGGGTTCAGTCGGCCTTCACCAGGACCATCTCGAGCATCGCTGGCGCAGACAACCAGAGCACTCTGGTGTTCCGCTTCGTCAACCTCTCCACGGTTGCGGCAGCTGGCACGAACCGTATCGACAACATCGTGGTCAGCGGCACGCTCGTTCCTGCGCCCGGCGCCGTGGCCCTGCTGGCCGTGGCAGGCCTTGTTTCGCGTCGTCGTCGCTGACAATGACTGCAGTAATTGTTCTCCCAAGCATTCTCATAGTTCTCTTCAACCCCTCAGGAGTTTCAAATGACTAGAGTGATTTCGGCCGTTGCCCTCTCCATTGCTGTGACAAGCTTTGCCGCTGCGGACGTTGGCATCGTGGAGTCCACCGGCGGCTTCCAGGTGCCCAATGGAGCCTTCCCCTTCGTCTCTGCCATTGGTGCCTCGCAAAACCCGCGATTGAACGGCTTTGACTTCGGATCGATCGACGTGCCGAACGCCCAGTCGGTGCTGCTTGCGAACTGGTACTTCGAGAATTACGCCTACAACGGTGGGAACACCCCTTCGGGAGCGGGCAGCAATGACAACTGGCTCGACGGCAGCAGCACCGCATCGCTGACTGTGACGCTGAGGGCGGGATCTGCAGTGATCTCAAGCAACACCTACGCGCTCGTCCAAACTGGCGTCAGCGGCAACAATCGCTTCTGGCAACTGACGGAGTCGGCGCGGAACACCAATCTGGCAGGCGGGCTCGGCATCGGCAGTTACTCCGTCGAGTTCAGCAATACCTTCAGCTTCAATGTGTGGACAGGCTTCGTGTCGCAGGGAAGTTCCACGACAGCAGTCAGCACCGCAACGTTCAATGTCGTTCCCGCCCCTGGCGCGATCGCGCTGTTTGGCGTGGCTGGTCTCGTCGGTATGCGTCGTCGTCGCTGACAATGGATGCAGTGATTGTTCTTCCAATCACTGATTCTGTTGTTTTCAACCCCGCAGGCTGAAAGGTCAGCCACAAAAAGAGCGTCTGCGTTTTGATTTTGTGTCTATTGGAGTTAGAATCGGTAATCGGCGGGGGGGAACTAGGGCAGTCAGGACGGTCTGACTGGATTGACTTCTCAGTCCACAGGAGCCCTAGAAAATGAGCCCCAAATCACACATCGCATTCTCGACCGCAGCAGCAATTTTCCTCTCTCTGCCCTCGACAGCCGCGGTGATCGCGAGCTGGTCGATCACGACTGCTTTCCCAACAGGGACGGGCAATGTTCCAACGGGACAGAACTACTCGGTGGGAGCTGCTGACGCGGGCGATCAGACTGGAAACAGCGAACTTCGATCCTTCCACCTTCTCGCCGCCGCGACCTACACCTCGCCCGCGGGGAACGGCTCGGCCTACGGCTTCAGCAGCAACAACTGGTCCATCGGCGACTACTACGAAGCCCGCGTCTCCACTTCGAACTACGCGAACATCACCGTGTCTTGGGATCAGGCTCGCAGTTCAACGGGTCCATCTTCATTTGAGCTGGTCTACAGCACCGACGGTGGCGCGACCTTTGCATCGGTCGCGAATTACACGGTGCTCCAGTCCGGCGGCGGCGGGTCGCCTGGCACCTGGTCCGCGACGACCTACAACGCGCTGTACTCCAACAGCCAAGCAGTCGCCGGTGCCGGAGGGGCGAGCCAACTCTTGATTCGTTTCCGCTCGCTTGTCACTGCCGCCGCCACCGGTTCAAACCGCATCGACAACGTCATCATTAGCGGCGATTTGGTTCCAGCGCCTGGCGCAATCGCGCTGCTCGGATTGGCTGGACTTGCCTCGCGTCGGCGCCGCTGAGCCGAAACGAGCGACATTCGCGACTCGCCCTCGGGATTGGGGCAGTTGCAGAGAACATCGCCGCGCGTGCCTCTGGGTGCGCGCGGCGCTGTTTTTGGTGGAGATGGCAGACAGTGTGAGGAACAGATCAGTGGGCAGATCCATTACCCACAGTGAACGCCCCAAGCCCCAAGAAGCACTGCGAGATCGGACCCGTTCGTCGTTCCGTCGGCGTTCACATCGCCACCGATGGATCCCCACGCGCCGAGAAGTACCGTGAGATCGCTTCCGCCAGTATTGCCATCACCGTCGAGATCCGTTGGGCATGCAGGTGCGATCGTGATGGGCGTCACAAAGCGGAAACTTGCCACGCTTGCCGTGGGCGATACCTGATTCACGATGACGATGTTCGTCTCGGCAACGGGATCCCAGATCGTGACACGCGTTCCGCCCGTATAAAAGTAACGACCATCGGCCATTCGATGAACGCCGCGCGGAGACAAGAGCAGATTCGAGACGCGTGCGATCTCAAGTCCAAGCTGCCGGTCGTAGGTGAAGAGTCCGTATGGATCAGAGAATCCAGCGGCAAGGACTGTGCCGTCGCCAAGCAGCGTGATTTGCTGCGGAAAATCGATGCCACTGATGCCGTCACTGTCATGCCATGGTGCCGACGAGATCGAGCAGTTGGGGCCTATGCGTTCGATGTCCTCGCCGCCGGGGTGCGCCCCTGAATCGCCCACAAGGAATTCGCCGTTGCCAAGGTGCACGATGTCGCGCGGTGAAACGACCTGCGGCAGTACACACCAGTCTTCTAGACCTGTGCCGTCGAGGCGCACGCGCTTCAGCACACCCGTTGTCACACTGCCCTGCGTAATGGACATCGAAAAGTAGATCCACTCACCGACGACCTCCAAGCCATAGGGTCTGTCGATGCCTTGGGAGGGCCCGACGACTGTGCGGAGGTAGCTGCCGCCCACCGAGTATTCGAAGATTGCATCGGCGGTCTCGTCGGTGATGAGCAGGGTGCCTGCCGGACTGACGACGATCTTGATCGGCTGCGACAGGAATGCGTCCGGCGCGATGAAGTTTGGATTGATGACGGAGCCGTCCACTGCGCTGAACGCCCATACCTTTGCGCTTGAGGAGTTCGGCAGCGAGTCGGGAACAAGCAGAAGGCTCTGCGCAGAGACCGGGCAGATCGCACATGTCAACGCCGCGAGGCAACCCACAGCGCTCCCGGCTCGCGGTTGGCGAGTGATCTTCAGGCTCGTGCGTGCCATGGCCCAAAGGTAGCCGCACGGCGTACAGAGTCCACTTTCGGTTGCCGAAAATCAGTCTTTTGTGTGGGCCCGACTGCCCAAAATCGACCGCCGACGGCGCACATAATCCCAGACCACGAAGCGGTCGAGATCCCCGCCTGCCACAAAAAAGACACGTCCCGCGGTGGATTCGGCGAGGCGATGCGCGAAGCGAATGTCGTTCTCGTCTTGGTTCCAACTCGGCAGCAGAAGAATGTTGATCGTGATGCCCTGTTCGCGGCAGCGGAGTCCCTCGCGCAGCGTCTCGCGTTCGGTTCGAGGGTCAGGTGGGTAAAGCATGTAGAGGTCGCTGCCCTCAAAGTGCGCGGTCGGCAGTCCATCCGTGATGAGCGTGATCTGGCGATTCGGTGTTGGGCGCCCTGCAAGCCACTGGCGCGCGAGTGCGAGGGAGCGTTGAATGTTGGTGAAGTGTGGTGGCAGATCAAGTTCCGAGATGTCCGGGTCCGACATGTCCGCGCGAAGACGCACGACGGGATCGTGGATCATGACTGGCTTCGGCAGCAGCGTCATCACCTCGCCCGGGGCGCACAGTCTCGCGAGGGTGAACATCTCCACGAACTGGAGGTAGTCACCTGGATACTCGCTTCGGATGAGCCCATCGAGGGCGAGCGCCATGCGTTTCACCTGCACGTATTGACCGCTTGAGCGCATCGATCCTGACATGTCCATGATCACTGCCGTGGCACACTTCGGTTGTTGCCGCGTGTTGTGAACAACCATGTCTTCGCTGCGCATGCGAACAGGATCGCCCGCCTTCCGAAACGCCGCCTCGCGCAGCATGGCGTTCACCATGCTCTGCGGCAGGTCGAGGGCTGCTGGGCTGTCGCCGAACTCCCATGCGCGGGTCGACGGCAGCTCGACTGCACCGTCCGAGGAGAGGACCCCCTCGTGTCGCCCGCTCCGAGCAGCCTGCAGATCACCGAAGATCGTCGCAAGCAGTCCCGACTGGTAGAGGCGCATTGTCTTCGGTGAAACGGAGTAGCCACCTTCCGCGTCGCGTTGCAGTCCTGCCTCCTGCGCCAGCCGCTCCAGCAGATCGCGGACGCGCTGCTGTGCGTCGCGCAGTGAGTCGATCTGCTCCTGTTGTGCGAACTGTGCAAGGGCTTCGAGGTCAATGATCGCGAGCCTCGCGTTCTTGCGCGCTTCGCGGAGCTGCGCGAGGAGCCGCTCTATCTCATCAAGCTCCTGTTTCACTTCCAGCGCGCGAGGCACATCGAGTCGCTCGCGTCCTCGCCATTCCCAGCCGGACTGCAGTTGGTCCATCTCGTACTTCTCGCGAAGTCGCTCTAGGGCTTGGGTGAGCGCGCGCTGGCTTGGCGAGTTTTCTGGCAGTCGATACCAGAGCCTCTCCAGATCACGCAGTTGTTCGCCCGCGATGGCGCGGTGCAGCGCACGGGCAACCGACGAATCGTCGCGTCGATCGCCCACCGACTGTGCCGCTTCGCGGAATGCACGGCGCGCATCATCCACAGCGCGCGATGGGTCGTATCGCTCGAGAATCATGCGGCGGCGCTCCTCGAGCATGGCGATCAGCGCATCAATGCTCGGACCGAGCCCCGCGATCTGCGATGGGTCGATCTCCACTGCATTGGCGAGATCCTCTTCGCTGAACCGTTGCATCGATCCGCTGTGCAGCATGTGTTCGAGCGCCCCGCGGGCGGCACCACTGGCATCCGGAGGCTGCGCACTGCCAAAGCGCACTGGGTCGTAGCCCAAATAGGACTGCACAATGCCGCCAAGCGGCTGCGACGCTGCAGGCTCGGGACGATCCCCGTCGGATGGATTCACTTCCATTCGTATGCCGTTCGCCCGTGGCGCGTCGTTCGGCTGAGGCGGTCTGTTGCCCAGAGCCCTGCGAGTACGAACTCCGCGCAGGACGCTCGCACTGCCGGCTGCGAATCGTTGTTGACCTCGAAGGCCTTCTGCCACGCCTCGGGGATGCTTCGCAGCCGCGCGAGGTACTCGCCGCTTGGAACAAGGTCGCCCACCTCCACGCGCACGCCCTTGGAGAACGCCTCTGCGATTGCCGGCAGTCCGTGCTCCTCGACATATTCGTTGAAGACGGTGGCGACGGCCTCGGCGAGAATCGCGTCGACAACTTGCCGTTCGGTCATCTGGTGACTGCCCATGAGATCGAGTTCGAGTTTGCCGATCGCTGACGCGTGCAGGTGTGCGAGGTCGCTGATGCGCGGGACGGCAGGGCGTTCGCCGAGTTGAATGCCTCGCCGCCGTGCGCTTGCCACCATCGTCCGCCAGTTGGAAACGCTGAATCGCGCACTCACCCCGGATGCCTGATCCACGAACTTGCTTCGACGCGCGGCGATCGAGATCTCCTCGATCACACGGTCCATGAATGGGGGCACGATGATGGGGGCATCGCCGCCGAGATCCAGGCCCGCTTCTTGCCGTGTGATGGCGATCCCGGCATCACGTTCCTTTGGATAGTGCGTGACGATTGTGCTGCCAATACGGTCCTTCAATTGTGGGATGACCTTGCCAGAGCGGTTGTAGGTGGATGGATTGGCGCTGAACGCCAGCAGCACATCGAGATCGAAACTGACCGGATAGCCGCGGATCTGCACATCCCGCTCCTCCAGAATGTTGAAGAGTCCGACTTGCACCAGTTCGTCGAGATCAGGCAACTCGTTCATCGCGAAGATGCCACGGTGCATGCGAAGCACGAGTCCGAAGTGCAGCGCTTCTTCCGCACCCATGCTGGTGCCGAGAGCAAGTTTCGCAGGATCAATTTCACCGATGAGATCGGCGAACTTGGTGCCTGGTGCGAGGCGCTCGGCGTATCGCTTCGACCGATGCCACCACAGGATGGGAACACGCTCGGGAGGTGTCGATGCCACGAGCGCCTTCCCCGCGGCGGTGATGGGACGGGTGGGATCTTCATGAACGGGGCAGCCGGGAAGGTCGAGAAAGGGAATCCACGAATCAAGAAAGCGGGGGAGTGTGCGCATCAAGCGGCTCTTGCCCTGTCCCTTCTCGCCAAGAAAAAGCAGGTCATGCCCCGCGATGATCGCTGTCGCGAGTTCAGGCAGCACGGTGTCGTCGTAGCCGACGATGCCCGGAAAGAGCGAAGAGCCTGCAGGCTCGCCTGCGCTGCTTGCCGCCGCGAGTTGTCGCTGAAAGTTCGCCCGCAGCTCCTCTTTCACGGTGCGGCTCTGCCATCCAGACTCGAGCAATTGATCGAGCGTGCGGATCGTCGGGGGCGAGTCAGATTTCATTGGCTTTGTCGCTGTTTGCATCGGAACTCCTTGCAAGGATGCTAGGTCTGCCAGGATCCGCAGCGTTGTCTTTCCGTGAGGCGCTCGCCGAATGAAAAGGGCCTCGGCAGATGCCGAGGCCCGTGTTTATCGCGGTTGTCGCGTGTGAATTCAGTTGCCGTCCTTGACCTCGTACTCCGCGTCGATCACATCACCCTTTCCGCCGCCGCTCTTGCTCGAATCGTTGGATGTCGATCCGGCCGCTGACTCGGTTCCGCCAGCAGACTTGGACGCTTCGTACGCAGCCTTTCCGAGTTCCGCAGCAGCTTCGTTGAGCGCCTTCATGGCGGCCTCGATAGCCGGACGGTCGTCCGTCTTCACCTTCGACTCCAAGTTCGAAACGGCACTTTCAATGCTCGCTCGTCCTTCGGCGGTGATGCGCGATCCATGCTCTTCGAGACCCTTGCGCGTCGCGTAGATCAGCTGTTCCGCGCCATTTCGAATGTCGACGAGTTCGCGCCGTTGACGATCGCCAGCTGCGTTCTCCTCCGCCTCGCGGCGCATTCGGTCGACCTCCTCCTTGCTCAGACCGCTCGAGCCCGTGATGCGGATCTCCTGCTTCTTGCCGGTGGCCTTGTCGGTCGCGACGACATTCATGATGCCGTTGGCATCGATGGAGAACTCCACCTCGATCTGCGGAACGCCTCGCGGCGCCGACGGAAGCCCTGTCAGGTCGAATCGCCCAAGACTGCGGTTGTCCGCTGCAAACTCGCGGTCGCCCTGCAGAACATGAATCGTCACGGACGACTGATTGTCCGCGGCAGTCGAGAACGTCTCCTTCTTGCTCGTCGGGATGGTGGTGTTGCGCTCGATCAGCTTGGTCATCACGCCACCGAGCGTCTCGACGCCTAGCGAAAGTGGGGTGACATCGAGCAGCAGTACGTCTTTCACCTCGCCCTGGAGCACGCCGCCTTGGATCGCGGCGCCGATGGCGACCACCTCGTCAGGGTTGATGCTGCGGTCGAGTTCCGTGGTCTTGAAGATGTCCTTTGCGATCTCCTGAACCTTCGGAATGCGGATGGAACCGCCGACCATGACGACATCTTGAATGTCCTGAGCGGAAAGCTTGGCATCCTTGAGGCACGCTTCGCATGGCCCGCGAAGCCGCGTGAACAAATCCACACAGAGTTCCTCGAACTTTGCGCGGGTCACGGAGACCTGCAGGTGCTTTGGTCCATTCTGGTCTGCGGTGATGAAGGGCAGGTTCACTGTGGTTTCGAGTTGCGTGGAGAGTTCGATCTTCGCCTTCTCCGCTGCTTCCTTCAGCCGCTGCAATGCCATCGGATCCTTGCGGACATCGATGCCTTCTTTCTTGCGGAACTCCTCGCCGATGAAGTCGATCAGACGCTGATCGAAGTCGTCGCCACCGAGGTGACCGTCGCCGTTGCTGGCAAGCACCTCGAAGACGCCATCGCCAACATCGAGGATCGAGATGTCGAACGTGCCGCCGCCGAGATCGAACACGGCAATGCGAGAATTCTTCTTCTTTTCGAGGCCGTAGGCAAGCGCGGCGGCCGTCGGTTCATTGATGATGCGTTCCACTTTCAGCCCGGCGATCTCACCGGCGTCCTTCGTGGCTTGACGCTGCGCGTCGTTGAAATAGGCGGGTACGGTGATGACGGCGCGCTCGACTTTTTCACCGAGGTACTCCTCGGCGACTTTCTTCAGATCGCGCAGAATCATGGCGGAGATCTCTGGTGGAGTGAATGCCTTGCCGCGGATGTCGACTTTCACGAGTTCGTCCTGCCCACCCGTGACCGTGTAGGGAACGCGCTTCTGTTCCGACTGCACTTCCGCGCCTCGGCGTCCCATGAAGCGCTTGATCGAGAACACGGTGTTGCGTGGGTTCGTGACTTGCTGATGCCGCGCTGGCTGACCGACGAGTTGCTCGCCCTTTTCGGTGAAGCCGATGACGGATGGTGTCGTGCGATTGCCTTGTTGATTGATCAGGACCTTTGGCTGTCCGCCCTCCATGATCGAGACAACGGAGTTGGTCGTGCCGAGGTCAATGCCGATGATCTTTGAGTTGGTTGTCATGTTGTTGGTTCCTTCTTTCCTGTCCGCTTTGGCTGCGGACCCTGTCGAGTAGCAAAGCCCGTGCCAATCCTGTTTCGGATCGGTCGGGGCGTATCCAAGCCTATTCTCGGGCGATGCCCCAGACACTCGCGAGCGATGAGCGCGTGCAGATTGCCTCCGAGGCGATCTTGGCTGGGCTGCGTGCGCTGCAGGTGATTTTGCGCCATCCATCGGCTCGAGTGCCCATCAACAAGCCCGATGGATCGCCCGTCACGGCGGGGGATTTGGCGGTTCAGATGGCCGTCGCTTCTGTCCTTCGTCGCCGTGCTCCGCAGTGGATGCTCGTTGGCGAAGAGGGTGAGGGCAGCGTGCCGGGCGCAGAGGGTGCAGCACTCTTGGCGCGCGCTGTTGCGGCGGTTCGCGAATCGCTTGGAAGCGAGTCGCCCGCGGACCCAGCCGCCTTTCTTCAGGACCAAACGTGCTCTCCCGGCGAAACGTGGTGGACCGTTGACCCCATCGATGGAACCAAGGGTTTTCGCAGTGGGCGCCACTACGCGCTTTGTTTGGCGCTCGTGGAGCGCGGGGAAGCGACTGTTGGCGTTCTCAGTTGTCCAACGCTTGTGATCGGACGCGACCCGCTTGAGATTGGTGCAGACGATCAGATGGGAACGATCTATGTTGCTGCGAAGGGGCAGGGCGCATGGAAGTTCGCGCCACGCCCCCACGATTGCAGTTTGCCGAAAGCGCTGTTGCCCGTGGCTCGGAACACGCTGCGATCGGTCGGCGCGCCATGGCGCGTGTGTGATTCGATCGAGGGTGGTTCACGCGCGGAACGCATGCGTGGCATCATGAACCGAACATCGCTGCGATGGGAGTCCGTGTCGCTTGACAGTCAGTGCAAGTACGCGCTCGTCGCCGAAGGCGTGGCAGATTGCTTCATGCGCGTGCCAGGTTCTCGAGGCGCGGAAAAGGTCTGGGATCATGCTCCTGGCGCGGTGGTTGCAAGCGAGGCGGGCGCGTGGGTTGGCGATCTTGTTGGTGCGCCACTGCGCATGGCCGGTGAGGCTCTCGATCAGAATGTGGGAACGCTCGCTTGTGACCGGTCGATCGTGACGCAGGTTCACGAGGCGGCGCGCGCAGCTCTCTCCGCCTCAGTGCCTGCACAGGCCAAGCACGGCAGTTCGTCGTGATCCGCACGCTGTCACTTGCTCTTCGTTCAATCGTCTGGGCGCTCTCGTGGGTGTTTGCTCTCGCCGCGATGTTGACCGCCGTCTTCTGGGGCACGGGGCGCGTGCTGACGGACACCGTCCCTTCACTTCAACAACTCCATTGGATCCCAACTGTTGCTGCGCTCACTGTGACAGTGCTTGCCATTGGGTTCCTGCTGATTGCTGCACCTGGCGCTGCGCTGCGGCGCTGGCGGAACGCGTTGTGCATCGTTGCCGGTTTGCAGGGGGTGATGCTGTTGCAGGATTGGAAACCGCTTGCGCAAGCGGTTGCTGCTCCCGCGGTCGCCGATGCGGCGGCACCCATTCGCATCGCCCATGTGAACGCCAACTGGCCAGGCGCGGAGTCGATCGAGCGTGCGCGTGCCTATGCGCGTTGCACACGGGACGCTTGGGGCGAGTCGGGCGCCGATGTGCTGTTCATTTCGGAAACGGGATCGATGCTCTCGATGGAGGCGCAGGGCGCTCTCCTGACCGCTGATTGCAGTGTCTTCTTCGTTGGGCGATTCGGCGTCGTCAGCCGTATTCCTGTGGTGCGTGCAACGCCCCTGATGGATGACGGGAAGATCGCGGCGAGTTGGGTGGAGTTCGGTTCCTGGCGAGGGAATGAGGCGTTTGCAGTACTTCTCGTCGATCTTCCGTCGAATCCGTCACTGTCGCGTCGCGACGTGCTTGCGCGAATGTCTGCTTCACTGCGCGGCAGAGTGACGACAGAGCCTGATCTGGTCGTAGGCGATCTGAATGTGGCGCGCGGGAGCGGTTCTGTTGCCTCTGTATGGCCGCGGCACCGCGAGGCGTTCGCCGAGCAGGGCCGTGGCTGGGGCGCGACCTATCCACGGCACCTTCCCCTCTGGCACATTGATCTGATGTTGATTGGTCAGCGTGTGCGACTGCTCGACTACAGCGTGCGTGATTCGGGCGCTGGCAAGCACAGCATGCAGTGCGCAGAGCTGAATGTCGGGGATGCCGGCGTTCGTCCGTGATCCGACGGATGAACGGAGTTACTGAGCCTTCGCGAAGAGTCTCCACAATTCGCGGTAGGTCTGTTCAGGCGCGGGGGCATCACCCTCCGCCATGTTGATGGAGTTCCGAAGCCTGAATTGTCGATCGTGCCAGAATCGGACGGAGAGATCGGCACGGAGGGTGTTGGTGCCGTATCGGTGGTTGAGGTCACCCTGATCTCGCATGCCATCGACCACAATTGCCACTTCGGGAGCTAGCGAGAAGAGGCGCCGTTGTGACTGCAGCTCTCGATCGTTGTCGCCTATGAAGTGATAGTTGCAGTAGATACGGTCCATTGCCGAGGGATCCCACTTTCCTTCGTAGCGCGAGGCGGGATGCGCACCTCGATGGCATGGGCAGTACAACATGTGAGGACTGTCGAGCAACTGCACCTCAGGTGAAACGAGCCATCCCAGTCCATCCGCCTTCGGATCGAATTGAGGCGTTGGCATTTGCCCCGTGTTGATTGCCATCATTTCCTGAGGCGCCGAGGTGTTGTCGTCGTCGAAGACCGTGGACGGAAGGTGGTCCGCGTAGAGAGCCGAATACCCGTACAACGCCAGACCAATCTGCCGGAGGTTTGATGAGCAGACCATGCGGTTGGCGCTCTCCCGCGCTGCCCGAAGGCCTGGCATCATGATGCTCGTGAGGAGCGCGATGATCGTGAGCGTGACAAGAAGTTCAACAATGGTGAAGCCGCGACGAGACTTGCGCGAAGAGGACAGCGCACAGGTTGGTCGCGTTTGGGCGAGTCGCACATCTCGGCTCCGAATTGGGTCGGAAAACTTCGAGAGCACCGATCACTCCTCTATCTCGGTGGGGCAAAGGCTGCCCCTCCTAGAGGGGGATTGTGCCACGGATCGGGGCGGACGCGAGTGAAGGGTTCCAAAAATCTCCATAGAAATTCAAATTTTTGCCATCTGAGGCCGGGGAGGGTCATGTCTGGGTTGCGCCGATAGGGATTTTGATGCATTCTTGCCCGGTGTCGGCAGGAGTGTGCCCTCCCACCCGCGTACAGATGTCTAACGTGTGGGCTGGCAAGCGTGTGGATCGGTCGCGTGGAGGACTCATGAATCAGCCGAATGAAGACAAGACACTGATGAACGGCGTTGCGGCCGGTCATGAGGCGTCGCTCCGGCTGCTCTATGAGCGGTTTGGTGCACTGGTCTTTCGGAACGCGTGCCAAGTCCTTGGCTCGACAAGTGAGGCAGAGGATGCGGTCCAAGATGTGTTTGTCCAGATCTGGCGCACGGCGGATCGTTATGACCCAACCCGTTCGAAGTTGATCACTTGGGTGATGCTGATTTCTCGGCGGATGCTCATCGACCGGCTGCGACGGCGGATGATTCGGCCGCCTGTAGGTGCGCTTGATGAAACACTTGGGGTTCCTGCGCCGCAGACGACTTATGCGTCCGCATCAGATCCGGAACTTATGGAGCATTTCGCGAAGGTTCGGCGCCGCATGGTGGAGTTGCCGGAACTGCAGCGGGACGTGATCGATCTCGTTTATATCAAAGGATTTTCTCTGCAAGAGGTGGCTGAGCAGCGCAACATGCCAGTCGGTACTGTCAAGAGTGCTCTCAGCCGCGGACTTCAGCGTTTGCGGGAGAAGTTTGGAATTGAGGCTGCAGGATGAGTGGCCGAACGTCCCCTTTTCATTTGCACAGGGTCCTGCGCTGGACCATGCAGGATATTTGCAGATCCTGGTGCGACTTCCGCGCTCATCTCTGCGTAGGTTGTTGGAGTAGACGGGCGGTATTGTGCGCCGCTCCTTCAAGGTTTTCGAGGGTTTTTTCTGTGGCGTTCCGAAGCAAGAGAGTTCTCGGGTCGAAAGGTCAGTGGAGTTCATGACAGATCACTCGAAAGATGGCACGCCTTCCGGGGCGGGAGATACGGCGGATCACGCCGACCTCTTTGAATTGGCTCATTTGGAAGTCACGGGGGTTCTGGAGACGCACGACGCGGCGCGGCTCGAGCGCTTGTTCCGAGAGTCACCAGAGAGGGTGCAGCAAAAAGTCATCGAACTGCAGGCGGCTTTGGCTGCGCAGGAGGTCTTGCTGCCTGATGTGCAGCCCGACAGAGCACTCATTCACGAAGTCATTGCCTCTGTGAGGCGCGATATCCGTCAAAGCGATGCGGACATGGCACCGATTGCCTCGATTGGTGTTCGGCGCGGTGGATCGTCGGCAAAGATCGCGACACGCGAGGATGTACAGGATGATCCGACCCTCGCGGTGCGCCGAGTGGAGGATCTCCGTTGGAAGCGTGCGGCAAAGGTGTGGCGCGCGTGTTGTCTCGCGGCGATCGGTGGAATCGTTGTGACGGTGGCGTTCCACATCTCGACGTACCGCCAAGCTGTTCGGATTGGTGAACTCGCACTACAGAATGCTGTCAGTGCACAGTTGACGAGCATGATCGGCGCCGGGCTGCCTGAGTTCCTCGATCAGCGGTGCGTGGTGCGCGGCCTCGTGGGCGCAAGTCCGCGTGAGAGTGGCTCGGTTGCGGTCATGCTTTCCCCGAAGTTCGATTCCGTGCTCGTGGCTTGGATCGATCTTGCAAAGGACCGTGTCCTTCGGCTTGAAGCGGTCGACTCCGAAACAGAGAGCGTGACCACGGTGGGTGATTTCACGGTTGTCAATCCCGTCGGCGGGACGCGGCTGGCTGTGCCCGCTGGTACCGCGAACCTCGGGACAGTGTGGCGCGTGGTCGATCGCGGCGGAGCGGTGGCCTTCACGAGCAAGCCTTCAACTCGCTGAGGCTCTCTCGCGCCTCGCGCGGTGCGCATCCAAACTCGATCGTCAGGCTTCTGGTTCTTCTGCGCGGCGCAGCCACTCGGATTCGAGCTGCTGCTTCTCCTGCTCTGCAGTCGTGCGGCTATCGAGTATCTCGTTGGTGCGCGCGCGGTCGCTATAGATCTGCGGATCAGCGAGTTGGGCATCGATGTCGTTCAGCGTTGCAGTGAGTGCGCTGATGCGTGCCTCCAACTGATCCGTTGCGAGGTGCGACAGCGGATTGCGCGGATCGTTTCGGCGCTTTGGGGCGGCTGATGGCGCGCGTGCCGCCTTCTGCGCGGCTGGCTTCGGAGCTGTCGCTTTGGTGGCCGAAGGCTTCGAGGCGGGCGGCTTTGGAGCAGGCGTCTTCGGTCCTTCAGACCTTTCGGTGCTTGTGCGTCGCTGTTCATCGAATGCCGCGTAGTTGCCATTGAAGAGCGTCCACCGACCATCGCCATCGAGGCTGAGGATTTGTCCGCACGTGGCGGAGAGCAGTGCGCGGTCGTGGCTGACAAGGATCAGTGTGCCGTCGTAGCCGCCCTCTTCGGCAGGGAGCGACAGAGCCTGCTCGAGTCGTTCAGCACTCGGGATATCGAGATGGTTGGAGGGCTCGTCCAGTATCAGCAGGTTGTGTGCGCCTGCCACGAGCCCGGCGAGGACCACGCGCGCGCGCTCACCGCCTGAGAGCGATCCGATGCGCGACTCCTGTGCACCGCCTGAGAAGAGGAATGCGCCAGCGAGATCACGCGCCTCTTGTTCGGTGAGTCGCGTGCCATTGGCGCGCGGGGGGACGGTCAACTGCAGGAATCGCCAAACTTCGAGCGTGGGATCGATGTGATCCTGATTCTGGCGAAACCATCCGGTGGAGAGGCGCGGCGAACGTTTGAGCGTGCCGTGGTCCGCCGACTCGTCGCCAAGGAGGATGCGAAGGAGCGTCGTTTTCCCGGTGCCGTTGGCGCCGACGATGCCGAGCCGGTCGCCGGGCTTGAGCGTCAGTTCGAGTTCGCGGAGCAGCACGCGCGGCCCGAAGGCTTTGTCGACGTTCTGTGCAGAGACGACGATGTCTCCGACACGCTCCGCTCGTGGCAACTGCAGACGCATGACATCAAAGTCGATCGGACGTTCGACCAGTTCATCGCGTTGGTAGCGCTCAAGTCGCGTGGCGCGCCCACGTGCTTGGCGTGCACGCTGTCCGGCGCGGTAGCGAGCGATGAATGCCTCCTCGCGTGCGATGCGGTCACGTTGTTTGTCGTGGAGGCGCTGCTGAGTCAGTGCGCGCTCGCGCCGTAGTACGGTGAAATCCGCATAGTTGCCGGGGTATTCGCGGATGGATGCATCGTGGATTTCGATGATGCGCGAGACAACGCGATCAAGCAGCCACCGATCGTGGCTGACGATGACGACGGCACCACGAAACTCGTCCGCGAGAAAGTCCTCAAGCCAGCGGCGCCCCTCGATGTCGAGATGGTTGGTGGGCTCATCGAGCAGCAGAAGATCGGGCTCCTCGAGCAATAGTCGTGCGAGTCCCGCGCGCGCACGCTGCCCACCGCTGAGCTTTGCCACGGGTGTGCCGAACTGCGCATCGGTGAAGCCCAATCCATGCAGGACCGCATCAATTCGGTGATCGACCGCGTATCCACCTGCGCGCTCGAGAGCATCGTCGAGCGCTGCCTGCCGCGCCAGGAGGCGTTCCATCTCCTCTGGATCGGTGGCAGTGGAGAGGCGTTCATACACGCCATCCAATTCCCCGCGTATCTCATGCAGTCGCTCGAACGCGCGCGCCGCTGCTTCGCGCAGCGTGTCGGTTGGTGAGATCGATGGATCCTGTGTGAGGAAGCCCGCGCGCGCACCACGCTGCAGCGAGACGCTTCCATGGTCGGGGGCGAGCTGCCCCGCAAGCATCCGCATCAGTGTGCTCTTCCCGCAGCCGTTTCGACCGACGAGACCGATCTTTTCGCCCGGCTCGATCGAGAGCGTGGCATCCTCGAGCAGCAGGCGAGTACCGTGCCCGAATCGGACATTCGTCAGCGTGGCGATGGGCACTTTTTGATCGTACCGAGTTAGTCTTTCCCGGCGATGCAAAGCGCAGTTGCCGATAGGCGTTGGTCGAGCGGTCGTCGCTGGCTGCGTGTACTCGTGATGCCGATGGCGATCCTCGGTGCGGGGCTGTGGATCATGCAACAGCAGAAGACCGCATCACAGGGCGATTTGGTGCGCGTAAGGGTCCAGGTGCAAGACATGATCGAGAGGACACTGCGCACGGATGCATGCGGGCCCATGATTGATGCGACCGATCCGCTCATACGCGAGAGTGTCGAAGCGCGGGTGCGCGGAGCTGTGCGCGGCGCGGCAGAATCGTCGCGAGTCGTGGTCGTCGTGGAAAGCGGTGATCAGAGCGGGCAGGGGACATCCGCGACACACACGGCGTTCGCGGGCGTATGCGGCGGCGAGCCCGTCGGCATCGCCGTGATCGCGCCGCGGGCGTCAGGTATCCCATCGGTCGTCAGCGTGTTTGATCTTGGGGCACAAGCGCGAACACGCTGGCAAGCGGAGTGCGACGTGGCCGCGAGTACATTGCCTGCCCCATGACGGCGCTGCAGGTGTGGCTGAACGGCCGAATGATGCCCGCTGCGGAGGCGCACGTATCGCTTTTCGACAGCGGCTTCCAACATTCCGTTGGCGTCTTCACCTCGATGACGGCGCGCCATGGCGCCGTCTTTCGGCTCCAGGAGCACTTGGAGCGCTTGCAGTCATCCGCCGTGATGCTTGGCGCAGTCGAGGCGCTGCACATCGGCCCGCTTGCCCAGGCCGTAGGGTCTGTGTTGGCATACAACGAACTGTCGTCCGCACGGATTCGCGTGAGTGTGACGGCCGGCGACCTCAAGATGCTGCGTGCGCCCGGCGCATCGCGCCCTGCGCAGCGAGGTGATCCCACGGTGGCGATCGTGGCACAGCCACCCACGGAGTATCCAGAGGAGTTTTTCACCAAGGGTGTGCGGGTACGCGTGTGTGATTGGCGGGTGCCTGCGCAAGATGTATTCGCGGGTCACAAGACGCTCTGGTACTGGCCGCGCTTGGCGGAGTTGCAGGTTGCTGCAAGCGTTGGCTGTTCGGAGGGACTGGTGTTCACAACGGCGGGTCGATTGAGCTGCGGCTGCGTCAGCAATGTGTTCCTCGTCAAGGACGGAGAACTGCGAACCCCCGCCTGCCGCACGGATGAGGGCCATGATCGTGCGCCAGTCCTGCCCGGTATCACGCGACAGGCGATCATCGAGTGTGCACAGGACCGAGGCCTGACGGTGCGGCGTACGGAGTTGACCGTGGATGATGTGTTCGCAGCGGACGAAGTCTTTCTGACAAACTCCAGTTGGGGAGTTCTGCCGGTGACTGCGGTCGAGCAGAATGCGATCGGATCAGGCTCTCCAGGGTCGATCACACGGGATTTGCGGGACGAATACATCGAGACGCTTCATTTCGAAACACGTCATCAGTCCGCGTGAAAACAGCGATGGGTGGATCGCGGCGCACGCGTTTCATCCTGACTTCAGTCCCGGCGAATGACGCGCACATTCTCTCGCCCTTCACCATCGTGCATCGGGCTCGGCGGACGTGTCGCACCCCCACGCAGTGCGCGGCGAACGAGTCCGATCACCAAAAGGACCGCAGCAAGGCCAACAAAGACAGCGATGAGGGCGAAGCCAGCAATGGCAAGCACAGTCACAAGAGGAAGTGCTATCAGCAGGAGCAGCACGCGCGCAAGCCCAGGGCTGACGCGTGGACCGCCGACGCCGTCTGATTGCGGGGGGAGTTGTTGCACGGCGTTCACGATAGTTCCTTGGGCTTCCGTGTGGTCGATGTGCTTCCGTACCATCGCCGAGCCATGGCGGGCGAGTTCGTTCACCTTCACTTGCACTCCGAGTATTCGCTGCTCGATGGCGGCAATCGCATCGAAGCGCTCGTCAAGCAGGTGAAGGCGCTTGGGATGAATGCCGTGGCCGTCACGGACCATGGCAACCTGTTTGGCGCCGCTGAGTTTTACGACGCTGCACGCAGGGCAGGGGTGAAACCGATTCTCGGTATCGAGGCATATGTTGCGCCCGATCACGATGGGCGCGAAGGTGATCGCCGCAGCCGAGTTCCAACACGGATTCAGGATGGTGGGTTCCATCTGGTGCTGCTCGCGATGAACCTGACTGGCTGGCGCAATTTGATGAGACTGTCGAGCGACGCGTTCTTGCATGGCTTCTATCACCGCCCCCGCATGGACAAGTCAACGCTGACGCAGTGGAACGATGGACTGATCGCGATCAATGGTCATCTCGGGTCAAGCATCGCATGGCACTTGACGAACTTCGTGCAGACCGGACAGGCGAGTCATTGGGCGCTCGCGCTTGAAGAGGCACGGTGGCATGCGCGCGTGTTCGGTCCGGATTCGCACGGTGAGCCGCGCTTTTACATCGAGTTGCAGCGGCATGTGGTGGAGCAGGAGCGAATCAACCCGCTGCTGAAGAAGCTGGCGGCGGAACTGCGACTGCCGCTTGTGGCGGACAACGATGCACACTTCCTGCGTGCGCAGGACCATGACGTACACGACACGCTCTGCTGCATCTCAATGGCGAAGAACAAGGAGGATCCGGATCGCCTCCGATACCCGGCCGAACTCTGGGTCAAGAGTCCCGAAGAGATGCATGCGCTCTTTGCGGAGAAGGATGAACAGGAAGCGCTCGCGAACACAGTGCGGATCGCCGGCCGCTGTTCCGTGGAATTGCCGCTTGGGAGCAGTCATGCGCCTCTCGTGCGGGTGAAGGTCCCCTCCTCGCTGCCGACCTACTCGGGGGGAGATTTGACGGCTTGGTTTCAGGACGTGTGCGCGCGATTCGAGTTGAGTCCTGTTGGTTCGGACGATGCGGCGGAGCAGAAGCGTGCCCGTACCGAGTGCGATCGTGCGCTCGCCAAGCTGTGCGAAGCGGGCTTGGTGTGGCGGTACGGACCGGGTGGTGTCACGCCCGCGATCCGCTCGCGGCTTGACCGTGAGTTGAAGATTTTGGCGGATAAATCGATCAGTGCGTACTTCCTGATCGTCTGGGACTTCGTGAGTTGGGCGCTCCGGCAGGGGATTCCCGCAACGGCGCGTGGTTCAGGCGTCGGGACGATGGTGGGCTATGTGCTGGGGCTGTCCAACGCCTGTCCGGAGCGGTACGGGCTGCTGTTCGAACGGTTCACAGATCCCGATCGGAGCGAGTACCCCGATATCGACATCGATATTTGTCAGGACGGTCGTGCTCGTGTGCTGGAGTATGTGCGCGGGAAGTATGGGCACGTTGCGCAGATCATCACCTTCGGGCGGTTGAAGGCGCGTGCCGCGATCAAGGATGTGGCGAGAACGATGGGCGTTCCAGTAGCCGAGGCACAGCGACTCTCTGATCTCATTCCACCCGAGTTGCATATCACGCTTGAACGCGCACTCGAAGTGGAGCCGGCGCTGCGTGCTGCGCGCGATGACAACCCCCTCATTGCGAAAGTTCTTGAGCACGCGCAGGGGCTGGAGGATCATGCACGCAACAGCAGTGTGCACGCGGCGGGCGTCGTGATCTGTACGCAACCCCTGGAAAACATTGTTCCCCTCTGCCGCGCGACGAGCGGCAGTGAGGAAGTCATTACGCAGTGGGATGGTCCGACCTGCGAGCGGGCGGGACTGTTGAAGATGGACTTTCTCGGTCTTCGAACGCTGTCGACCATGGAGTGTGCCAAGCGGCTCATCCGAACATCGCTTTCGGAAGAGGCGATCTGGTGCGCCGTCGGTCGTGGTGCAGAGTGGTCGAAGGGCGCCTCGGCCCGAGGCGCAGATCCGCTTGATCTCGACCGTATCGACTTTGCGGACCAGCGGGTCTTGGGGCTCTTTCGGCGTGCGGAGACAGGCGGCATTTTTCAGTTCGAGTCGGGTGGCATGCGCAAGACGCTGATCGAAATGCAGCCCGACCGACTGGAGGATCTCATTGCGGCGAACGCCCTCTTCCGTCCGGGGCCGATGGAACTGATTCCAGACTATTGCCGCCGCAAGTTGGGGCGAGCCGCGATCCCGCGTGTGCATGAGGTGGTGGATCGACTGACCGCGGAAACCTATGGAGTCATGGTGTATCAGGAGCAGGTGATGCAGGTACTGCATCAACTTGGTGGCATTCCGCTGCGCGCTGCGTACTCGATCATCAAGGCAATTTCAAAGAAGAAGCAAGAGACGATTCAAAGTGCACGGGCGGATTTCGTGCGTGGCTCCGGGGCGCAAGGTCTGTCGGAGGTGAAGGCGCAGGAGCTGTTCGATCTGATCCTGAAGTTCGCTGGCTATGGCTTCAACAAGAGCCACTCCACGGGATACGCGATCATCGCGTACCAGACGGCTTATCTCAAGACATACTTCCCCGCCCAGTACATGGCAGCGGTGCTGACCTTTGAGAGCCAGGCGCAGAAGGTGGAGGACTGGGCGGTGTATCTCGAGGAATGCAAGCGCATCCCATGGCCTGACTCCACAAATCAGCACCGGCATACGGGCGTCGAGGTGAAGCCACCCGACATCAATCTGTCGGTGACGGACTTCTCGATTGTGTTCGACCCCGACGAGCCGCAGGACAATCTGCACGGACATGTGCGATTCGGTCTGCGTGCCATGAAAGGCGTTGGTGATGCGGCGATCGCGTCCGTGATCGAAGAGCGAACGCGCGGTGGAGCGTTCAAGGATCTCTTCGACCTTTGCAATCGTGTCAACTTGCGTTCCGTCACAAAGTCGACCATTGAGAGTTTCATCAAGGCAGGTGTGCTTGATTCGCTGCACGGAACGGTGCAGCGGGCATCGATGCTCGCTTCGCTCGAGGAGGCGCTGCGTGCTGGACAAGCCGCTGCGCAAGACCGCGCCGCCGGTCAGATGTCGATGTTCGGGGGGCTCGCTGCAGACGAAGGTTCAGGGTCGACTGGCGCAGGCGCTGCCGTCGACAGTGCCGCGCCGCTTCGGAAGGTGGAGCCGTGGAGTCGGCTGACGGCACTCCAGCATGAGCGGGAGGCGCTCGGCTTTCATGTCTCGGGACATCCGCTCGATGAGTGGGCTGGTGAGATTCGATCCTTCTGCACGGCGGAGAGTTCGACCCTTGGGCAGCAGGGAGGTTCGGTGATCATCGCAGGTCTTGTGACCCGCATTCGTCAAATCATCACGCAGCGCGGATCCAGCGCGAATCAGCGAATGGCGATTGCGACGCTCGCGGACAAGGGCGGGACATTCAATGCGGTGCTTTTTGCAGAGACGTATGCGGAGTTTGGCGAGTTGCTGCAGGAGGGCTCGGTTGTGGTGGTCGTTGGTTCACCCGACAAGTCGCGCGCGGAGCCCGGCGTCATCGTTGATCGACTTATTGCGATGGACTCTGCTGCTGCATACTTGGCGAACTCCATCGAGATTCGTCTCGATGCCGAGCGCGCCGCAACGAATGATGAAGACTCTCGCCGAGCACTTCTTGGAACGGTGCGGATGCTCGCCGGCGCTCTTCGGCAGGCGTCGGGCAGCGTGGCAAGTCTGAAGGGGAGACCTGTCGAGGTTCGTGTGCAGGTTGGTGTGGATGGAGGCTCAGTCGCGCTGCTGCCGCAGGGCGTACGGGTGGTCGCCGACCGGGATGTGCTTCGGCGGCTGAGTGATATTGTCGGTCCTGGTCGCGTGGTTGTGCGCGGTGGCTATGTTCCACCGCGCCGCGAGCGGGGTGGTCGGGGACGGTTCAGGGATACAGACGACTGACCGTCCAGTGATCCCCGCTGCGCGTGTAGACAATTCGGTCATGCAAACGATCGGGGTGACCTTGCCAGAACTCGATTGTGGAGGGGCGAATCCGAAAGCCGGCCCAGTGCGGCGGACGAGGTACATCACCACCTGCGAATCGCTCTTCAAATGATTTGCAGCGCGCATCGAAGGTGGCGCGGTCAGCGAGTGGCTGGCTTTGCTCGCTCGCCCATGCGCCGATTTGTTTTGAGCGGCTGCGTTCGCGAAAGTACTGGTCGCTCAGCGCATCACTTGTGCTTTCGACGGAGCCCTCGAGCCGCAACTGACGATCGAGATGATCCCAGTGCATGAGCAGCGCCGCACATCCCTGCCCCGCAAGTTCCCGTCCCTTGCGGCTCTTGTGGTTGGTGAAGAAGACAGCGCCGTCCGCATCGAATGCCCGAAGCAGAACGGCGCGCAGTGAAGGTCGCCCATCGGCATCCACGGATGCAACGTAGAGCGCGTTCGGGTTTGGGGTCGGCAGCTGCAGCGACTCCTCAATCCATGCGCGTGCTGCCGCGATCGGATCAGTCGGCGGAGCATCAAAGTTCAGCTGCGATGGTGTGAACGACAGTGGCGTTGGCTGCCGCTTCGGTGGGTGGATGAAAGGAGTGCTTCCGTTCGCGGCGTTCATGTGGGAAGGGTAGGTGCGATGACGGAATCAGAGGGCGCGAGGAGTGCGGCGATCATGCGGTCGTTTATGTGCAGGTCCCTCGCGTGCGGCGCGAGCGAGACGTTCAAGCGCCTGTGGATCATCGAGACCAAAGAAAGAGCGCCATGCATCGATGCTCTGGGAATCCAGTGTGGGGGTTGGGGGACGACTGCGAGGTGCCGTTCCCAACTTGCCGCGCGCCGCATGATCACGCGTCAGCGTTTCGAGGAACTCGCTCGCAGTCAGCACGGGGCATCGGCGCTTTCGAGCATCTCGCAGTATGGCACGATCACCTGAGACAACGGTGAGTCGGCGCGGTGCAGTGCACTGTGCGACGAGATGGGCGATGACTTCATCGGCGGTCTTGCCCGCACCCGAGTAGCGCAGCGAGATGCCTGCGATCGGCCCGGTCGGTCGGTTGCGCCGTGGCCCATCACAAACGAGGCAGACTGCATCGCCCCGATAACGACTGTCCGCGATCAGTTGGGCAAGACCTTCCTCATCTACCCCCGCAATATCAGGGGGCAGAACACCTGTCACGTGCAAGATGTTGTTGGCATCGACAAGGACGGGCATGGGCTGCGCTGTGCAGTGTCCCATGAATGCGCCATACGGGGACCTGCTTGCAATTCAAGGGGAAATATGGTTCAATGAGCGGCTCGACACCCCCCCCAAGGACCCATAGAGCATGCCCATCCGAGTCAAGACCCGAGGCAATGAGACCGCCGAGCAGATGCTGCGCCGCTTCAAGAAGTTGTGCGAGCGTGAAGGCATCACCAAGGATGTGAAGAAGCGTCAGTACTACGAAAAGCCCTCGGAGATCCGTCGTCGTGAATCCATGCGCCTGCCGCAGAAGCTCTTTGCCATGCGGATGGAGGCCGCAGCCGCTGCAGTCCGTGGCGGTGGCGGAGGCGCTCGCGGCAAGTCCGCAGCGGGCAGTCGCGCAGGGGGTCCGCGGGGCAGCCGTTCGGGTGGAAGGTCGTCAGGTCCACGCTCGGGCGGTTCGCGCGCGTGAGAGCAGTGCGTCCCATGCAGCTTGAGCGTGCACGCGTGGGGCGTGAGCTAATCGCGGGTGCCAAGATCTGGTACTAAAAATTAGTTTGAGACCCTGCGGCCGATGGTTCGCCCTTCGACGAAGAACATTCCTGAGACGGCGCGCTCGTTCGCTGTCAAGGCAGCGCAGCTGCTTGCCGATCTGAAGTGCACCGAGGTCATAGTGATCGATCTGGTGGGGCGTTCACAGGTGTGTGACTTCATGGTTCTCGCCTCAGGCACGAGTGCGCGGCAGATGAAGTCGGTCGGCGAGTCCGTGGACAAGCTCGGTTCACAAGTGGGATCGCCCGCTTGGCGGATGGACAGCGATGCCGGTAGTAGCTGGATCGTCGTGGACTTTGTCGATGTGGTGGTCCACCTGTTCGAGGCGCGCCAGCGTGTGTTTTATGACCTCGAGGGACTGTGGCGTGAGGCACCGCGCGTGACCTGGCGATCTGCGGATCGGACCGCCGCAACCTGACCTTGACCTTGCGTGTCGGTACGCTTCGCGGGTGATCATTGCCTGTCTCCTTGCACTGGCCGTTTCTCACGCTGTCGTGATGCAGTCGTCGCAGACGCCGCCTGCTCCAAAATCCGATGTGCCTGAATCGATCGTCCGCGAGGGAACAGAGGTGGTGATCGACGGTCCTGGTGGAAAGCTGGGCGGAACACTTCTCTTGCCAAAGCAGACACAGGGGAAAGCTGCGCAAGGCATTGGGAAGCCCCCCGTGGTGGTGTTCATCACGGGCAGTGGACCTCAGGATCGTGATGAAACCGTTTTTGGGCATCGCATCTTCGAGCCGATCGCACTCGCGCTTGCTGAGGAGGGGATCGCGTCGCTGCGCTGCGATGATCGTGGGATTGGAGCATCGACAGGGGACTTCGCGACCGCGACGACGCATGACTTGACGGCGGATACGCGCGCACAGATTGAGTGGCTCCGAACGCAGGGGCAGGTGGATCCTGCGCGCATCGGAGTCATTGGGCACAGCGAGGGTGGACTGATCGCCACGCTGCTTGCCGGGGCTGAGCCACCCGCGTGTGCGTTCGCCGTCCTGCTCGCTCCACCCGCGGTCTCAGGGCGGCAAATCTTGAGTGAGCAGTCAAAGGACATTCTGATTTCGATGCAGGCGGACGCTGCATGCGTCGCCTTCGCGACCGAGATGCATGGATTGATGATGGATAAGGCGATCGAGGGAAAACCGGAAGCGGAGATGCGCGAGGCAGTCGCAGCGTGTGTCAGCGCTCAGTTGGCGTGCAACAAGAAGTTTCCCGCGACGGAAGCGATGATCGAAGTGGCGACCGATCAAGCAGTGAAGCAGATGCGATCGCCTTGGATGCGTGTGTTTCTGACGCTTGATCCGCAGCCTTCCATCGCGCGCCTTGGCGTTCCAGTGCTCGTGCTGTTTGGAGAGCGCGATCTGCAGGTGAGTTTGCGGCAGAATCTCGGGCCTTTCGAGATCGCCGCCGCGCGCGCCCCCGTGCGACCCGTGATTGAAGTAGTTCCTGGAGTCAATCACCTGTTTCAGCGATGCACCCTCTGCACGCTCGATGAATACGCGCGACTCAAGTCGGGTGTGGATCCGGATGTCGTGAAAAGGATTTCCACGTGGGTGGCGAAGACTGCAGGCGTGGCGTCGGCTGCACCTCCCTCCGCACCAACGTCATCGCGTTGAAGGTTCTCCCCTCGCGAATGAACTTTCGCTCGTAGTTTGTCCCGACCACTTCGCCTGGTCGTGCCGATGTCGGTGAGAGAAAAGGACGGCGTTCAAAAAGGCTGGCATGCATTTCGGCGTGGCGTTCGTACCACTGCCAGAGTGCTGGGTGATCAGTGACCAGGCGCAGTTCTCCGCCCGGTGAGAGCACACGGTGGAAATGCAAGAGCGTGTCGGTTTGGACGACACGCCGCTTGTGGTGTCGCCCCTTTGGCCATGGGTCGCTGAAGTAGATGTGCACCACCCGCGCGATGCAGTCCGCGAGGCGGTGGCGGAAGAGATCGCCCGCATCGGTCAGCAAGATGCGAACATGCTCAAGTTGATTTCGCCGAAGACGATCAGCTGTGGAACGCCAGAAATCAGCGGTCCACTCGATGCCGAGGAAATTGCTTTCAGGTTGAACTGCCGCTTGTTGGCAGAGGAATGTCCCCTTGCCTGAGCCGATTTCGATCTCGAGTGGATTCGACGGGCACGCGAAGAGTGCACGCGGATCCCATGCCCCTGCCTCATGCGGGGGCATGTCGGCATCCCGCAAACCGAAGTGACCGATGTCGAGGCGCTTTCCGCGTGCAGGATCCATCGCATCACTCGGCAGTGGACGCATCTTCCTCATCGCGTGCAACTGCGCGGGAAGCGAGCCGCACGCAGCGCAGACAGATGAATGCCTCGGAGAACGCAGGGCTCTGGAAGATTCGGTCGGTGCGCTCTTCGAGGCACATCGTGCACTTGGTAGGCGCCCCGTCCGGGCGGTCGCTCGCTTGGGCAGTGACCGTGAGTGCCCACGCGGCGCGCAGACAGTTGCCGCAGATGCAAGAGCCGTGGTGCCCCTCGACCATCGGACGGTCGAGCGTCCACGGTGTATGGCAGAAGTCGCAGAGGACATCCTCCATTCGGACATTGTTCGGATCGGTGCCGTGACGGCGCACGCGCCGAGCATAGTTGCGCATCGGCTGCGCTAGTCTGTGCGGCGATGTCACGAGGACCATCCCTCGCGCAGAAATGCCAGTTCGTCTTCGCGGCGGCTGCCATGCTGATTCTCGCTGGTGCGCTCGTTGTGCCGTGGCTTCGTCTGGAGTGGGTCGTGGATGAAAGCCAGCGCGAGACATCCCGTCAGTTGGCGGAAACCTGGATTCAGAATGGTTTTGCTCTGACGCGTACGGCGGGCATCCCGATCCCGATCCGAGTCGTGCAGGTGGATGAGATCGAGAGCAAGGGAGTCAGCGATCCCTTTGTCGAAACTGCGGAGCGGGCATTCTTTGCCAATCCGACACAGACGGAGGTCTTCGAGGCGGTGCAGTCCTCGCAGGGCGTGGTCTATCGGTACGCGCTCGCGCTGCGCGAGACGCAGTGGCGAGCGATCCAAGACCGACAGTTTGTGGACTTCGCTGCACGCGCCTCCGATGTGGCGCTCGGAGATCCGCTTCGTGCTGTGCTGGTAATCGAACGCACCAGCCAGTTCGCCGCCGGACAGATCGCATCGAACCGTTGGTACTTGGTTGTAAGCGGAGCCGTGGCTGTCGTGCTCGCGGTCCTCGTGTTCTGGTGGATTCTGACGCAACTGATCTTCTCACCTGTCCGTCGCTTGCGCGACAGTATGGAGCGGGTGCGTCGCGGCGATCTGACGGTTCGCAGCAATCTGCGGACCGGCGACGAGTTGGAGGAGCTTTCGCGAGCATTCGATCAGATGCTCGACGAATTCGATCGCGTCCAGAACTCACTTCGTGCGATGAATGAGTCGCTCGATCTGAAGGTTGTCCAACTCTCCGAGGCGAATGTCGGTCTCTTCGAGTCCAACCGACTGAAGAGTGACTTCGTCGCGAGCGTGTCGCATGAACTTCGGACACCCCTCAATTCAATCATCGGGTTTGCGGAGCTGTTGGAGGAAATGGCGAGGAAGGACGCGGATGCTGATCCAAAGCGACAGCGATATGCAGCAAACATTCTGACGAGCGCTCGAATGCTCCTCGAGATGATCAATGAACTTCTGGACATGGCGAAGATTCAAGCGGGGCGCATGTCAGCAAGTGTGGTGACGTCGAGTGTCGCCGATCTGCTTGAGGGGCTTCAGGCGATCATGAAACCGCAGGCAATGGCGAAGCTCATCGAACTGGAGTCGGAGGTGGCGTCCGACATCCCGTCGGTGGAAACGGATCCTGGAAAGTTGCAGCAGATTCTCTACAACTTCCTCTCCAATGCGATCAAGTTTTCGCCGCCAGGCAGCACCATTCGAATCGAGGCAGTGCAGACCACGCTTGAGTCGCGACCTGCCGTCCGTATCTCGGTTGTGGATCAGGGCCCCGGTATCCCCTTCGATCTGCAGGAGACGGTATTCGAGAAGTTCCGCCAGATCGACGCGAGCCATACTCGCTCGCACGGAGGCACTGGGCTTGGTCTGGCGATCTGCCGTGAGCTTGCACAAATCCTTGGCTGCACAGTGGGACTGATTTCAGAGCCTGGCCGAGGCGCGACGTTTTTCGTGACGGTTCCCGTGCTCTACCGCGTGCGTGAGCGCAAGCCATTGCTGCCCACCGCGGCAGAGGAAGACGGGCGATCGCGTTCAGCGCCTGCAGGCTGATTCGTTCGACTCTCGCATGGGGTCGGCGGCGGCAGTTGGCAGAAGGGGGGGCCGCCTACCCGCAGTTGCAGGCCGCATGCCGTACCTTCCCCACGTGCAGTTTCTCACGGAAACCATTCGGCTTGGTCTGTCGAACTTGCGTCGGCATGCACTCCGTTCGATCTTGACCTGTCTCGGCATCATTCTCGGCGTAGCCGCCGTCATCGTGGTGGTGGCCATTGGAGAGGGCAACAAACAAGCTGCACTCCGCGACATCGCCGCACTCGGAGCACGCAACATCATTGTGCGGAGTTCCAAGCCGCCTGATGTGGCCTCCACCACCCAAGCCCGCACATTCCTTTCGCGTTACGGGCTGCTGTATGAAGATGCGCGGCGTTTGGAGGCAGGGCTCGATGGTCTCATCATCGTTCCGCTGAAGGCTGTCGGCAGCGAGATCAGTCGAGGCGCGTTTCGCACCACGGCTCAGTGCTTCGGCACGGTGTCGGAACTGGCGATGGTCGCCAACTTGCAGGCGCAGCCAGGGGGGCGCTACTTGAGTGATCAGGACATTGCCACGCATGCGCCTGTGGCGGTACTCGGCGATGAGATTGCGCGGCAAATGTTTCCCGCCAGGGATGCACTTGGACAGGACTTCCGCATCGATCAGCAAGTATTTCGGGTGGTGGGGGTCTTGCAGCCACAAGGGTTGTCGGGTGGAGCCGGCAGCGCGCTCGTAGGGCGCGATCTCAACCGAGACATTCATGTGCCCATGACGACGGCTGAGCGGCAGTTCGGTGACATTGTCCAGCGACGCTCTTCGGGATCGTTCAGTGCGGAAGAGGTGCAGTTGAGCGAGGTCTACATCACCGCTCCCAGCACGGAGTCGGTCGGTGAGGTGGCCGCACGTGTCGAGCGAGTCATCGAGAGCGCACACCCGGGTATGACGGACGTGCAGATCGTCGTGCCCTGGGAACTGCTCGAAAACGCGCGTCGTGCGATGGTGGTTTGGAACATCATGCTTGTGTCGATCGCGGCGATCAGCTTGCTTGTCGGAGGCATCGGCATCATGAACATCATGCTGGCAAGTGTCACAGAGCGCACACGCGAGATTGGCATACGGCGTGCACTGGGAGCGACCCGTCGGCACATCGTGCTGCAGTTCCTCGTCGAGACGGGATCACTCTCGGCGGTCGGCGGAGTCATCGGCATCCTGCTTGGCATTGGGGTCGCTTTTGGGCTGGGACAATTGGTCGAGCTCTTGCGTTCACTCGCATTTTTCCGCGGGGCCTTCGGACGTGTCTCTCTGGAGCCCGTGATCACAATTTGGTCCATCGTCGTGAGCTTTGGGGTTGCCGCCGCGGTGGGGCTGGTGTTTGGTACCTATCCAGCGGTGGTCGCAAGTCGAAAGGATCCCGTCGTGGCGCTGCGGCATACATAAGGGCAGCACTGCTGGTGCGTATCACGAAATCGATCCCGTTACGGCCGCTGGGTATCCGAGTGGGTTGGATCAGTCTGGTCCACTGCGTGTTCCAAAGGAGCACCGAAATGCTCACCCATGGTGCAGATGTGTGCGAACGATTTCGGTGGAGTTTCGGACGCTCCATGCTTGGGCTGCGAAGCATGCCCCTGCAATGATCGACTTCATTCTGGCGGATATGTAGGGAGCGGAAGGTGATCTTGATGATGTGCTGCTTCGAAATACGGCGCCCTGCGAAAGCCCTCACTTGCGTCGGTAGACGATCACATCGCCATTGTCCCAGTCAACCCAGCCCTGCAGCCGACGGTGCTCTGCCCAGTGAAGGTCCAGTGAGCGGGATGCGTTCTTGTCGATGGTGCGTGGATACAGCACGATCAGCCATCGAATATCCGAGGACAACGCGTCCAGATCTCGTCCACCAGAGCCTGTCGGCACAATATCGATGTCCTGCAGCACTGCGTAGTACCCCAGCACATTGTCGGCAAGTCCCACCGTTCCGATGCGGTCCGTCGTCGGCTCCTTGGCCAGAATCCACTCCACCGCATCGCGCAAAGGTTGCTTGGGCGGCAGCGTGAAGAGATGAACGGTCCATGGGACTGCGACAGCAAGGACCAAAACTGCTGCGATGAGTTGACGGCGAGAGGCATGGTGCGCGGATGCGGTACGCCGAGTGAGCCATGCAACCATGTCAGTGGCTCCGAGCACCATCGCTGCGATACAGCCTGGAAGTGCGAATAGGCCGAAGCGCGCGTACATCCAACTGCCGCCGACTTCGGTACCGAGCGCTACCACGGGTAGCCCAAGCAACATGAGTGCAAGCGGAATGCGCCGTGGCGCATCGTGGATGGCGCCAAAGAGACCTGTACAGACGAGGACGAGTGCCGGAACAGCGGCCCAACTCCACGCGCCGCCAAGCCCAAGCAG